>Ga0116227_10001178_pt1 | contig 57074 bp, 38 predicted proteins | sample S1TSphgellanicum_FD_89693 | JGI IMG/M metagenome (GOLD analysis project Ga0116227, IMG submission 89693) | Host-associated microbial communities from peat moss isolated from Minnesota, USA - S1T2_Fb - Sphagnum magellanicum MG | ecosystem: Host-associated > Plants > Peat moss > Unclassified...
GGGGGAGGGGGGGACCAACGGTTGTTTGAAAAGAAAAGTTTTTAAAAAAAACCAAAACATCAACCAACCATTGTTGAAATAACACACCTGTGCATTATGCACGGGGTTCACACTAGTAATGTTATAAGTAACTTATAGTTGCATGTAAAAATTGATTATTATTCAATTTTACATTTTTGAGTAATATGTAATAATTTATAATCTGACGGTTGCATGTTTAAAGTTTAAACCGAGATGAAGAGCTTTGGGGGGAAGAGGGTTGGGGGGTGGGGGGAAGAGAATTTGTGGCTCTGGGGGAAGAAGAAGGATCCATCCTATCCAAAAAGGGAAACAAGAAAAAAGAAAGGGTGGTGGTGTTGTGTCATCCCCTTCTCCCTTTCATCTGTCTTGTCTGTGGAGGAAGACGAAAGAAGAGAAGAGAAGAAAGAAGAAAGAAAGTTGGAAGGAAAAATCATCAATTGCTGAGTCTGCTCCTACAAGAAGAAGGAAATACCACATTGCTACTACTACACGTTTGTTTGTTTGTTTGTTTCCACCAGAAGCAAAACACTAAAAGGGAAATCAAACCACAACACAACCTCAAAGGAAGCAAAACCTGAAAGCCCTCTACAATTCCCCCATTTTCTCAAGAAAGATTTGGAATTATTGGGTTTTTTTTTTCTCAAGCAAATTCTTTTTGTTGTTGTTTTATTGTTTGTAGCTGCTAATTTTGCAGGTTCACAAATCCATTTGTTTCTGGTGGGCATTTTTGCAAAATTGCAAGACAAGAAACCATGGCTTCTTTGGTGATGGCATCTTGCAGTTTCCTCCCCTTGCTGTCAAGCTCTTCTTCTTCTCCTTCTTCTTCTTCTTCTTCTTCTTCTCCTCCTCCTCCTTTGTTGGTGACCAGAGCTTCTGGTGCTAGTACTAGTTGTTGTTGTAGTGTTTCTGTGGGTTCTTCTGCTGGGAAGATGGTGATGATGCAGCTGCCTGTTTCCAGAATTTCAGAGCAGCATGAGGAGAAGAGGTGGCGGCAGCAGCAGCAGAGGAGGAGGATGGGGAGGGGTTTTTTGGTGGTGGTGGGAAGCACTTCGCGGCCGAAATCCTCTGGGCCGGCGATTTCTAGCTCTGAGCAGTCGTTAAAGGATAGTATTCGTGAGGCGAAGGAGGCTTGTGAAGGTGCCGAGGGTTCCGAGGAGTGTGTTGCTGCGTGGGAGGAAGTGGAGGGGATCAAAGCTACTGTAGAGGTGCAGAATGCCAAGCTTGGTGGGGGCAAAGACGACCCTTTGGAGGCTTTCTGTAGTGATAATCCTGAAGCTGATGAATGCCGTGTCTATGAAGAATGATGCGCAGGAACGTGACGTTTTTCCAACCCTCTGCACACACTCATAGACCGTAAGTATCTCGTTTTTCTTTGCCGCTCTCCCTCCTCTCATGACTCTCAAGTTTTGTGTCATACAGAGAGGGATGACATAGAAGACAGAATTTTTTCTGCATGTCACAACCACATTTTGCAACATCTTCATTTGAAGCTTGTTGTTCAGAGAATTCTGGGGTTTCTTGCAGGCAAAACAGAAATTGGTGTTCTGTGGCCCCTATGTGAAGAAGGGTTTTGGATACCTGGTTTTACCCAGCTTGATGAATTCCTGCTCTCTGCCTCTTTCTTTGCTGGTGGTTTGTGTGAAGTTTCATTTCTGTCTCAAGATTTGATATGTGGGGATGTGTTGGGTTACTCCTTTTTAGATGCTGAGATTTCCTTGAAATTGTTCCTTTACTCCAAGGTCTGCTGAATCTGGTTCTCTTCAAAGTCTGTTTTAGACTACTTGTGCTCTCAGTTTTGAGGAGGAGGATGATTGTGGGTGGGTTTGGCAATTCATGTTCTGAGAGAAACTTGGGGACTCACAGTCTGGGTACTGTTAAGTCTGGTTCTCTTCAAAGTCTGTCTTAGACTTATGCTCTCAGTTTTGAGGAGGAGAATGATCGTGGGTGGCTTTGGCAATTTATTTTCTGAGAAACTCAGGGACTTGTAGTCCAGATCCTGCTAAACTTCGTTCTCTTCAAAATCCTTCTGTAGACTACCTGTGCTCTCAGTTGTGTGGAGGAGAATGATAGTTGGTGGTTTGGCAATTCATCTTCTGAGAAATTGTATTTGTAGTCTGGATCCTGATACGAGCCACAAAGTCTTGCATGCATTCCTTGAGCTTGTTCTGATGTTTAGTCTATTGACTTTTGATGTAGCAAGGGGCTCTTATACTCTGCTTGATTTTAGAGTATAGTATGTTGGGATGAATCATGTTTCAGCAACAATGTTATCTTGCTCGTGTTCTGCAATTTTCCTCACCTTGATAAAAGCAGATTATTGGATAACACAGTGAGGGATTTTGACATTTTGGGATGATGCTACAGAAAAGAAAGGAGTGGAGGTGATGGAGATGGAGCTGTAGAGCAGCAGAATGGGAGAAGTGAAACGATGTCCAAGCTGCATTCAGCTCATTCTTTCCTCTTCACTCGGACTTTATAGCACCAAGGTTGTGTCAATTTTCAATCAAGGATTTGCTGCAGTGTGTGACCTTTGTTTTCATTCTTTGTTTTCTCCATTGAATGCATTTTGACAACATGCTGACATATGTATATATATTTCGATGGTGCTTCTTTCGGAAATCTGTCCTGATGGAGGGGGAAAGCAAGGTTGAACTTCCAACTAGAAGAAATTTGCCCTTTTCTTTCTTAAGCTTGCAATACTATCAGTTGCAATTGTATGCTATTGCCTGCTGGGTTTTCTTCAACTGCATATGGAATTTATTGAACAAACTTGATGATCAAATTTGTGGATGGAAAATGGCAGTATGTACTCATAAAAGGTGAATTTTGTCTAGTTTGAAAAACCCAAACTGTCTAAGTGGATTTTTTTCATCACTTTAGGACATGGTGGAATGTTTGAAAGAAAGTGGCTACATTTCCATGGTTTGAAGGATTAAGTGCTAAGTGCATGGGCTGAAAGGAAAATGGCCTAATGATTTCTTTTTGCACAATATTTTCTATGTATATCTTAAGATGCACATTTGTAAAACAAGGGTTTTAGGAGATGGTGAGAGAAAGTTCACACACTGAATAAAAACCTGGAGCAATGGTAACTCAATGTGAAGACGACTCAAAAGGTGAGGCAATTGTGATGAAATGGTTTGCTACCTAATTACAATCAACAAAAGCAACAAATGAAGTAGGAAAGAAGGGAGACATTAGAAGAGATGAAAGGAGGTGAGTCCAGAGGAGTACATCCCAAGGCTATTGTTCATTACAATTCTTGAAGGACCAAGAAATTGCTGCAACTTGTAGAGGTCGAGAAGGCACCCAAATATGACCTCTGATTGGAATTGGTGGTATATTAGTTGGTAATGAAATATGACCATCTTAGGGATAACTTGATGAAGCTTGAAAAAGGACATTATGCAATGTTAAAATATTGTCATCATATAGATATCCTAGTCTATTGTGCCAAAATTTCAAACTTTTGTTACCATTTCCATGATAATTCAAGCCAAGGTTCACAACAACACATGCATGTGCAACTTGAGGTACAACCTTAATGTATGCACCTTTCAAAACTCCTTCCATCATTGTTTCTCCCTTGTACAACATCTTGCACCTTGTTTTGGTGGGTGGGTAAAAATGGGGTAATAAGTGTCACTTCAAACATACCCAGTCCTTTTCTTACGTGTTCATGAAACTTACAAATTGAAGTAAAAAAGAAACTTTTTGTTGTATTTGTAACCACTTTTGTAATATATTAATTTAACATTTGGATAAGTTTAAATTAATTTAATATATTTAATATATTTTTCAACACATTTCAAATCTTGTAATTTGTACTTTTGTCTTTTGAAAGCATAATGAAACAATGTAAAAAATTGTCTAAGCACTTTTTAAACATAGTCCAAACACAAGTTTTTACATTTTGTGATTTAGGAAACATGAATGACTCCTACTTGTGTGTTTTTATCCATGCAAAATATCTCGTAGGGAAGTCATTTCCATGTTATTTCAAATGGTGTGCAAAACAAATTAGTGTGAAACTTATTGAAAAAAAATAAATTTAAATATAAATAAGGTGACTATAATTCATTATGAATTAATAATTAAAATATATCATTATTTCATAGCATATTAAAAAATACCTTTATATCGCTTCCTAAAAGCTAATTTCCCTAAGTGTATATACATTTTTGAATGCAAATATTGCCATTAAGAATAGTAGACTTTTCCCAAGAATAAGAAGAAATAAGATGGTTTTAATATTCTATTCTCTTGTTAATTATTGAAAATATTTAATTTATTATGTCACCAATCCCCACTACCTATTCAATGCTTACATATGCCATATCACTACAAGGAATTCCGTCCATATCAATTCACATATTTGCAACTTGTGTCCAAATCAACCATTTAAAAAAGTATTGAGGCGACTATCCTTTGTGGCACCATGGTAAAAACAAGTTGTAATCATGAAAACAACTAAAAAGGTGGTTTATAGTTACAAATGCAACTATGATTTGCAACTAATGTTAGTTTGGATGAAAGTGATGATAAAAAGTGGACATATACCATCTACTTTTAGTGCCATTTCAAAATAGATGAAAATGTAGTTGTTTTCGTGACTTGAAATGTGGTTCATAGGCCATTAGATACCATGTGGCATTTTATTCAACTTCAATTGCAACCATAAATCCTAGTTATAAGTGTACATGAAATTAAATGTAACAAAAATGAGTTGGCCAATGAAATTGTTGGATTTTGTGGTTTAATTTTTTTCCTTAGCTTTCTTGAATGAATTAACCATTGAATGTGTAATAAGGTTTGGGAGGTTTCTAAAACTTTAGAGGACCCATGGCAATGGTAAATATGGACAATTATTCAAAATTTTAAACATTAAATTTTATCATGTTGATATATCATAGTGTTTTTTAATTAGTTAATTATTTAGGTAGGCTAGGTAATAGGTATTGAGTACTAGCATATAAGTAGGCTAATTATTAGTAGGTGTTTTATTGTGTTGAATGAAATAGTGTTATGTTTAATTAATTAAATAAGTTATGCAATTAGTCTATTATTAGTTAAATAATAAGTAGCAATTAAGTAGGATATATAGTAAGAAATATGTACATGGGTTAAGTAATAAACAGTAGGGGTAATTAATATGTGATACATATTTTGTATATTAATACTTAATTAGATAGATTATGTAATTAATCTAGTTATTAGGCTAGGTCGTAGGGTTAATTTATGATCCATTTAGAAACCTTATATGTGACTAAATTATATATCATATATCTAAATTCATTTTTGGTTGTACAATTATAATATATTATAAGAAAAAAAATTAATATAATTTAAAAAAAAGAAATTTGAGATGTGAAAAATATATAATATATAATTCGTTTTTTATTATAATTTTACTTTAAATATTAATGTATTATAAATTTAAAAGTAAAAAAATTATAGTTCCATAAAATAAATTAATTATCTGGTTAATTAATATTTTAAAATTAAAATATAATTAAAAAATTAATCTTTTACATCAGAAATGATATAATTAATATACAATATTATATTATAATTCTATTATAATTAGTTTATATCCATTTATAATATTATATGTGAGTAAATTATATATCACACATCTAAATTAAATTATATTATTAGAAATATGATATGCAAAAGAAAAATTGTATAATGTAATTTTTATAATCAAATGAAAGATTAAGATACAAAATATATAATTTTATTTCTTATTATATTATCCACAAAGTTTTTTTCCAAGGAATGGTCATTGAAATGGTATTCAATAACAAAATTCAAGTATTTTTCTTTTCAATTCACTTTACATTTTGAAAGAAAAAATACATAGTTGTGTACATTATTGAAATAAATTTAAAATTAAACTTTAATTTTTGTCATTTGAACAAATTATCAATAAGATATCAAATATCGAAAGTGATGTTTTGTGTAATGTTTTGAATCAAGTAAAGTAAATAGAATGCACATTACCAAATTGTCATGGAAAGCAAGGTGGTTTGGTGGTAAAGGAGTTGATCTCCATCCTTGGGGTCCAAGGATTAATTCTCACAAATGACATGGGTTGTGGTCAATGGTGGTAAGTTCCTTATTTACATAGTCTACTAGGTAGACTAGGTGGATTACCTATTAACCTAAATTATGCTTTTAGTTTAGCCTAGGTAATGACACATGTCAACAACTTATAAATTGAAATTAATGAAATGATTAATTATATATATAAATACATAAATAATATTTTTATTTTAAATATTTAAAAAATATTTATATAATTAATGTGACTACATTGTTTAGTTGTAAAAGTAGTCACAAAATGACAACGCCACGTAAGCTAATTTGGATGGATGAAATGTTCATGTAAGTCACATCTTCATGCGATTACCATTGTGAATTGGTGTCATGTATTGTTAACGTATTTTTTTTTGCAATTGGAATTTTATGCAACTTGTCTAAAGTGCGTAGAGCAAATTGTGGTCACATGTGACATTTATGATTGAAAATTAGTCCAAAAAACTAATCATTAAATGCAAATTCCTTGTAGTGTATTCCATGTGAGATAAGTGTAAAATTGTAAAACCAAAATTGGTGGTCAAACATGTATTGTGAAACACTATTGTTGGTTTGCTTATGATGTTTTTGCATGTTTTGAACAAATGTTTATATTTGCCATGAACATTTGTAGCCTTTATGATGACTCATCTACATTTGTTAGAAATGTTCATGATCCTTGTGATACATGGTATTGCATTCGATTACTGATTTCCTAAATCTTGTGGTTCATAACATTTGAAATATCAATGCTTTATAATTTCCACCTTGGTTTTGTTTCTTGAGCTCAATTATCTCATGTTCTTTAACTATATTTATTTGAACATCAAACTTGGTCATAGTGACTATTGCCTTGATCTAGATGAAACAATGTTTCTTAAACTCACTCAATCTAGATGAAACATTGTTTTTGTGATCTATTTTGAATGAAACCAAAAGTTGATTGTTGTCCAAAACATTGAGAATCATTTCTACTAGCATAGAAGGTTGTCTTTTCTCCCCCAAATTCCATGATGTGTTTCTTAATATGCAAGCAAGAACTAATGCAAATTCTCAAGCGTCTTCTTTGATTTTGTCACATTTTCCCATGCCTTAAAATATGGAATCATACTTATATGGCAAATTGCATGTCAATTTTGTCATTACAACCTTGTTGATAAAACAGCCCTCAAATCCTTTAGTTGACTAATGACCATCTTGATCTTTCCCATGAATGTTGCTAGATCATCAAGGTTTTGCAATCAAAATTGTAGAACTTTTTTATAAAGAGAATGGACAATTTTTTGTTGCATTTCATGTATGCAACAAAAAAAATTTCTCTCTTATTTTTTTTGTTGTCTTGAACTTGATAAATAGTTGCAATATTTTCTTGTCTATAGTTGCACACAAAATCACTAGTGTCTTGACTATTTTTCCATATATTGTTGCATTTCCTAGTAGACCAAACTTTTGTGTAGTCAACTATTCCATACAAGTCTTTTCCAACAAGTATTGCTTGAACTTGAAACTTCCAAAAATAGTAATTCTCTCCTAGAAAACATCCTATTGCTCACTAACTTGTGAATCCATCATCATGAATGCTCACAACCTTTGCTCTAAATATCTATTTCTAAACTTTGATGCCTCAAGCACAATACTACATAGATATGGGCCCATAACCTATTGAACAAGAATCTTGCAATTTACATCAATCACTAATAAACATCAATTGCTCCTTTCAACACCATGCGTCACTCACTCAACAATAAATCATGCACATGTAAAGCAATTATGAACAAATCAGAAAGTTCTAACATTCACAATCTCCTCTTGCATCTTACACCTAGTTATCTCCTACAATCATTTGCAATACCCACAATTGCCAAATGCACTTAGTACAAAGTACTCCACTAATAATCACTAACCTTCAGAACCAACTCAAAAATTGAGTAATCATCAACTAATAAGCAAGACAACCAACTAGTAATTCATGCATGCATGTCCAAAATCTTCTGCAATGTAGAAATTGATGCCAATGTATCAAGCATTGTTTTCTTTTGTTTTCATTATTTTGAATATAAATCAATATACAAAAAATTAAATATGTTTGTTGTTGCATCAAAGTTTCTTTCAACTGTTCACTCTATATGAGCTTATAATGGAGTCAAATAAGTATGGTACTAATAGTGAGAATTTGAATATGATGAAAAGTCCCTTCATGTTGAAATTATTCTAGCTTTGATTGTTATGCTTCAAAGCATGAAAAACTATAAGTCTATTGACTGAGATTTGATCTTTCTTTTTAAACAAATTTTTGCTCACGTCAATAGTTAGTGGCACTAGTAATGGTGTTAATAGATATCATCCCAAACATTGAATATATTTCTTGTATATTTCCTACTAAGGTTTGGAGTGGGATATAAGAATGAGAGCTATATTTGATAGATTTCAATCAGGTACTCTAGGGTATGATTTTTTCAGTTAGGATATGATTTTTTATGGTATGATATTTATTTGAAGTAACAATACATCATAATTGACTTGTCATTTCATACTTTCTAACTGTAGTAGATAGATGGTAGGTCTTAATATGTAAAAGAAAATTCATCTTTTATTGACTTCTTTGGTTGCTTGTCATGCACAAAATCACATCCCAATATTGCAAATTTTAGGGCAAGGCTATTGATTGAGCTTGATGCATGATATAATTCTAATAAAATGAGTTTATTCTTCAATACGCTGTGATCTACAAATTACTAGAGATTCAAGATTTAAATCACAAATTCATAACCAACTTGATCAGAACAGCAAAATGTGATTATAATTTTAAAAGCTTTGATTTCTGTTTTCTTTTCTTTTCTTCTCTTTTTCTCACACAATGTTAAGCAATCAGAAACTATTTACAAATTATGACCATTGAGAACACTACTGTCTTAATATTTTGCTGCTTTTAAAATTTTATGTATATTTCTAGCACAATTATAGCAAAGCTGTGAAAAATATATTTTCCCAAAAACCCTGTACATAATATAATTATTATCTGCTCATGGAATTATGCAAACCTGTACATATATAAATAATAATGTGCTTACCTATATAAGATACTAGAAATTGATAACCTAAAAAATGCAAAATCTAGTGTAGCAATCATAATCCAATTTGTGTACCTCAAATTGCCAATTGAAACACTTCACTAGATTTTTGACAGAGTTTCAAGTGGCAATTGCAGGAATTTTCAGCTGCTGCAGCTCCAGGGTAATGTTTAGCTCAAATGGGTTACTCTTGCTGATGAAATTTCCATGCAGATATTTGCAAGTGTTGTTGATGAATTCCTTGCAGAATATTTGCAACTGTTGATGATGAAGAAGATAATTCCCATTCATGATTTGCTGCAAGTGTTGATGAAGAATTCCATGGATTTCCTGCAAGTTTGAAATAGAATTCCATGGATTGTCTACAAGTGTTGATCTGAAGAAGTTTTCCACGGAAAGATTGTTGTTGATGAATTAGAAAGTCTCTTGTAAACTCCAGTGATGGATGATGAAATGATTCCATGATCTCTGATTTGCTGTTGCAAGACTTAGTTCATGGAATTTTCATGCTGCAGATGTGGGCTTCAAGATAATGGGTTTCCAGACTGTTCTTCCTCGAAGAAATTCTTCTTCCAAACCTTGTAAGCGCAACAAGTGGGTAAAAGATTGGTCACATGATGAGTGTGACCCATGAGCTGCACTAATTTCATTCGTTGAGTTCTTAAGCTCCTTGAAATTCTGAGCCACTTGCAGTGAAGAAGGTGGAGAGCAGCTGAAAGCGCCATTGCCATTCATATTACTGCTAGAGCTGACAATATTGCTCAGCTCACGGGACTCTGTTGCACGTTTGTCACATTTTGTAGTGTCTGCTGGATTATAAACTTGCACAGACTTTGTGTCTGATGATTTACAGACAGGCTTTATGCAGGAGGGACTCCCAAGAGACTCCACAACGTCGTTGCTGTGGCATTCTCGACGATACTCCAGCGTCATACTTCGGAGTTCGTGTTTCTGGAAATGCTCCACTGGGATACTCTGCAACAGTTGCCCATAATACACATCATCAGCTTCCCTTAACACACAGAGTTACTACCCATGACGATTAAGAAACATGCAGATATCTTCAGAAGCAAATACTAGTCCTCCAGACTCTGCACTCGAGTCCACAAGCATACACATACACAGACAGAAAGTCAATCACCATATAAGTACTACTGCATACTAAATGTAGACAAAAGCTTTGATCAAGAAAAACATTTTTCCATGTACCTCGAATACCCAGCTGATGTATTTGAGATTGCTCACATGCTGATTCATGTCCAGGTCTTCCCGGCTTGGCTGCAGTACCATATCGACCAAAACCACACAAACAGATATCACAATTTTGTCAAATCCTGCACACCTTGCAGTAAAACATGATGGTCTAGAACTCTGGAGTCTGATACATTGAGCTTCCGCTAGTAGCTTCCGTCATTGATTGATTCAATCACAGTTTTCAAAGTATGGTCTGATCTCAATGTAGGGTCCCACAAGTACAAGACTTGGGTTAGAACTGCAAGATGCAGATCCGTAAGCCGTGGCCACTTTCCTTGGAACTTGCAATATAAGGCTAACACAGGCTGCTGTACATAATACATACCTTCAGATCAGACTTCACAAATTGCGCGGTGTTGTTGAGCTTGCCGATTTTCATGTTCTGATCACTGCAGTTGCTGCTAGGCGGCGGGAACGCGAAACGGTCGTTGATGAACGTGAAGTTGATCTCATCACGCACAACGTCAGGGAATTTGGCCAAGCGCCGTGTCTTGGAATGCATCATGCACCAGGTGCTGCAGTAGAGCCACACATATCAGTTCCTCAAAACAAAAAAAACCCATTTCTTTCTTGCAAGCTGCAGAAAACAAAGCATGTCATCCTGGAACAATCAATTCCTCAACCAAGGCTAGAACAAGCTTCTGGATCGACCAAAACCAACACTGTCATGTGCCTGCACCGGCTGTCCAGCTGAATCTTGAGTCTCTAAAGAACAAACCGGGCGGAGAGTCGAGACAAGAACTATGTACCTGGTTGCACGAGCGAGGACTTCTCCCGTCTGATAGCACCGCATCACCCAGTCTCGACGCATCCCATTTCTTCCGGCCTGCGCTACCCAAGTGTCTATTTCTACAACCTCGGGCCTGCACATCCATCACACCAAATCACCAGTTGGTACTCTCTTGCAATCAGCGCTTCTTGCAGCAAGACATGTTTACAAAGAGTTGTTCTTGTTTCGTTTCATTTTCTTTTTGTGCTGCTCAAGTCTCGTTTCTTAGAAAACTGTTGTCCAAAGCTGTGCACCGTCGATCTCAAGTATTGCGGATCTTCTTCTCCCGTTCTTCCAAACTTAGAGAAGAAAGAAAGAAACGCATTTCAGAGTACTGCGGCCCGCAGATCATTAGCTTATGAATGCAGAACGTTTGTCGAGACAATGGGTTGCGAGTTCGCAAAGAGGAGGTTGGAACTTCGTGTGCAATGGTCGAGAAGTAGTTGAGATCTTTAGCTTAGTTTGGAGATCATGAGCAGGGGGCCGGGGACTCTTACCAGCAAGGGTAGCGCTCGACCTCCACATGCATTCTGGTGACCACCCAGATGAGGCCCAGCGGGTTCATGCTCCTTTTTGCTCCGAAGCCATCACCTGCTACTCCTAACAAATGGACGTGACATAGTGCCATTTCCTGTCACGCCCAAAACAGTAGACATTGCAGCTGAGAAGAAGAAGAAGAAGAAGAAGCTGTCCAAGTTGCAGAGATCAAGTCAAATCCACGAGCAACAACTACGCGGCCTAGACATAGAGCTCGAGGAGTTGGTGCCGCATCTAAAACGCGATCAACTGCCTCTAGATCCGATTCCGAATTCCTAAGATTTGAACTGTAGTTAATTTTGACTGAGCGGTTTGGGATTGAATGTTGCAGCTGCAGTGCTCGATTCTTCGGGTGCGGAATTTACTTGGAATAGGCTGACAATCGTTTGAACGGATGTCGTTCTGTCGGCTCCGACTTCGTAAGATCTTATGACAAAGATCTATCTGTACATGAGGGAATCCTCGACAAAGCCGCCTTGGCGTAGTCGGTGAAGAGGGATCATCTCTCGCTGCATTCTCTTATTCTCTTCCAAGCTCCTCGACCTGCGGAGCTTAGCGTGGGACGTCAGCGCTTCACCTACGGAGCCGGAGAAGCTGCTGTCGGAAGAATTAGTATTCCTGTGATACATCAGCTCCTGCAATAACGGTGTCTTTCCTGCATCGCCGGCTCTGACCGCGCGAGAGTTGCAGGAGGAGCTGATGATCGTCGAATTACTTCGCTGCACGAATTTGCTGGGGGGAGGTGCAACTGGGTTCTGGTCGAAATTCAAGTCGTCAGCGAGTTTTCCGAATTCGAGAAGCGATTTCGCGCTCAAATCCGTCGGTTCCAGGAGCGTCGCCCTTGTAGCCGTCCTTCCTACTCGCGTCGCTGTTGACTTAGGTACTGATCTCGTGAGTTGCTGCAGCTGCCGGCGCTGAGGTTGGAGAGCACGTGTGATATTATTAGTCAATGTCGACATTGCATCAAGTGATGACCTCAAGACGATGTCGCGAAGCTGCAGGGAGTAGGAGCCGCGACAACGTATTTCCCGCGAGCTGCTGGAATTAGAAACAAATGAATCCGACTGGCGCAACTCGCCAGTAGTAGCACGGAAAACTTTCATGGAAGGCACAGCATGAGCAGCATTACCTCTTAGTGCCGCCACCTCCATTGCAGCTTCTAAAACAGCCTCGATCACTACGGCTTCCTGCAACTCACGTAACGAGAAAAACCCAAACGCAGCTAGCGAAAGCAACAATACTGCAGCAAATCTCCGGTACTAGCTATAATACAGTAAGACGTATAACTACGATCACGTTTGACTCTCGAAACATGTCACTGAATAATGCAAAACCTCCAATCAAGACGTACTTCAGACCATGCGATCGAAAACAACAGATCCAGGAGCTGGTAGAGAAAAGAGGTCTATAAACAAGCAGCTGGAGACGACAGATTGCAGCTATATTCAGCACACTAGCCAGTCGGTCACTATATATGCAGTATAAACTCTTTACAAAAACAAAACCTGGAACTTCAGAGACGACGTCTGCACAGATCAGTAGATTCCCATGAGTAGAGTACTCTTGTATCAAACGTCGGTTCCACAAGCTGTTAGCTAGCTAGCTGCACATGAAGAGGACCTGGAGCTTCTAGTGACCAGCAGCAGCAGCAGCAAGACTAGCAGCTAGTATTTAGTTCAATTGAAGAACTAGACAGCTCAGGTCCTGATGAGTTGCAACAACAACTGCTGCTGACAATTTCAGTACAGTTTGATTTTTTGTGCAAGAAGAATAATATTTTAGCTTGCTACTGAACAGACTTGTGGACTCTAGCGATGATGGAGTTGGAATTCGATATTCGAGGATTGTTGAAGCTGGTGTGTCTGGCTTCTTATGAAGCGCAAGCTCGCGCGCGCGCGGAATCCGATGCAGCTCGTCCGTTATCAATGTGATGTTTTTCTGGTTCTTCAAGGTCGGTTTGGGCTGTTGCCTATCTTTTACTTACGTTTTTTTTTCCTTCTTTTTCTTTCACCCGCCCCCTAACCATAAACTAAGGTTTTTCTTTTCAAATTTGTGAGGTAGCTGGACCTCAGGATCAGGGTTTCTTTTTTAAAAATTGTGATGTAGCTGAAGTGGTGATCATTCATAAGTTGATGATTTAGCCAGATTTGGCTACAAACTAGATATGAAAGTAGAAAAAAAAAACCAGAACCCTTCTAAATTCTTGGCTACCTACTGGAACTTATGATAAAAATCTGGTGAAATCCTTTGTATAGGTCAAAGTCATATTTTTCAGGTTGAAATTTGGCAAAATTTTGTCAAAAAGAAGAAGAGGACTTAGACAAATTTTGGTTGCAGGTCATTAAGCAAGGTAGAATTTTTTTTGGGAACATTGTTATCTTCTGGTGACATCCTAGAAGCTATGGTCTAATTCTGGTGCTTTCAACTCTTTTTTTTTTCCCAACTCCAAATTTGGCGACTTTTTGCCATTTTTTCCCCCCAAAAAACCTTTGCACGATTGGCAGCCCCTTATTTTTAGTAGCCAAGTGGCAAATTTAAACACAATAAAAACCCAGCTGGGCTTTTCTTTTTTCTTTTTCCACTTTCCTTACATAAAAAATTTCGCATGGTTTTCCAAAAATAGAAATATTAGTCAAAATCACACCAAAAAAAGAGAAGGGAATTCCAAAATGTTTCCTAATTTTGTTGATAAAAGAACTGACAAAATTTGTGGGGTAAAAAAATCACCCAGGTTATGGTCAACAGCAAGTTTTATTTTTCAATTTTGTGAGGTAGGTGGGTTGGCCATCATTCACAACCATGCTTCGCCAAATTTGGTTACACTTTGGAGATCGAGGTAGAAATTGTTTTGGATTCCCCTCATGTTGTGGCAACAAGATAGACCGTAAAGTCCAAATATAGCAACTTCACAACTTTTTCCCTCCAAATCTAGCAAAATTTTCAAAAAAATTCCTTAAGGCCTTCACAGTCCCTATATTTTCTGTCAACCGTATTTGCCACAAAACAAACACTGGTCCACAAGATCTTAGTTTTAAAACATAATATTTGCATGCACCTTTTTTTAATGCCTTTTTAATGGGTTGATTATGAACTGGAGAATAGGCTATAAACAGCTGATTCTACCCTGTAAGAATCACTATCAGGCAGAATCAGGCATTGCCAGGCCACTCACGAGAGGGTCTACTTGGCAGAATCGGTTGTTGATGGGCTGTTCGCTAGTCAGCGAGAGAGGTTTTACATGATAGAATCAGCCATTGATGGACCATTCACAAACAGGAAGAATGCAAGTGAGAAAGAGCTATGAATGGCAGAATCAGTTTTCACAAATGTATCATGTATCATAACTCAATGTCAAGTCATAATTTTAATATAACATATCCCACAATAGGCACCAGGTGTTGTACATTGTAATGGATACGATCACAAAGCTTGTCTCAAACATGTGGCATGAACAGCCTTTGGTGTGAGAAAAATCACATTCTCTTGTAGTCTTCCCAAATGTATTTGGAAGGCACCTTATAGCTATGAAAATGTCTCTCTTCTCAGGAAAGGGAGAGATCCCTCTCACTCCTTATGAGTAGGCAGGTGTAAGATCCAGCCTTCAATTTATGAGTGAGAACCCTCTACCTCAGACACCTCATGTCAATGTAGAATGTTTAGTTTCACTGTAGCCTTCACTGCATCCTTTATCCAAGACACCTCATGTCAATCTAGAATGTTTAGGTTCATGGTAGCCTTCACTGCATCCTTTATCCAGGACACCTCATGTCAATCTAGAATGTTTAGGTTCATGATAGCTTTCACTGCATACTTTATGCTGGATAAAGAGGGTGCAAGGCATTTTTGCAAAATATGGGTTGAGATTAGGCTATTGACTCATCCTAGGCCCCTTATTCTGAGAAAGACCCCACCCTAGGGCTGCACCCGCCAACACTTACAAGAATTCAACACCAACAGTATTTACTTTTAACCCAACATCAGATTCAATGTTTGTAGTTTTACTGCAGGGATGCATTGCTGGGTGTCCTGAGATGAACCACTAATGAAGTTTCTCGGCTGAGAAAGCTCCACACAGGGTGCTGCATCAAGTGGTCAGAAATTGTGGTGAACAACAGTCCCTCATTCCACGAAGGTGATCTGTTTAGTAACAAGACACATGAATTGGGTTTGGTAATGAATGAATGAAGGTTGGACACACCCATTGTCTGGTATTGTGTTGTTTGAACAGCCGCCTTGGCCATAACAAATAAGTTAATAATTGAGTACCCATTCATTCCCATTGATCATATTTTGTCTACACAAAATGTATGCCTATCTTTTGTGTGTTGTTCTCCTGGCTGCAAGGAATCACCAGCAAAAAAAAGAGTTAGCCTGGTGGTACCAATCAACCTTTGAACATAATTTTTTTGATTCATGTTCCTTAAATACTTGGCTTCATCTAATTGATTTTTTTTGGATTCCATGGGTTTTCTAGGTTCCCATCATTTCAACAATCATCTTCTCATTACTGTTTACCAACAATTATATTTGACACCCAGTGCACAGATTTTTTTTAAAAAAATCTTGTTTCATGCAATTTAGCGTCCATTGTGAATGATAACAGATGTCCAGCTTTCAGAGAATAATGAGATGTTCAGCCTTTTGCTTATAGGGACCTCAATCATGGCATGCAGATCTTTATGGATCACACATGTTTACTGCTCAATGTGATCGCGTCACATTGAACTTACATATTCATGAGGCAGTGGAGCTTTGCACTTTATTCTGTTCTACCCTTCTATGTCCAGCAAATCTATACAATTAGTGTGAACTCGGTGCATAATGCACCCGTCGAGCTCCTTCCTGCCCGTGCCCCCCCCCTCGGCCCGTGCTGGCCCCCCCTCGCCTGTACCCCTCCGGCCCGTGCTGACCCCCCCTGCTGACCCTTGTCACCCGTGCTGGCCCCCGCCACCCGTGCTGGTCCCCTCCCCTGTTGGCCCCCTCCACCTCGTGCTTCACCGGGCTCTCCCTTCTCCAACCCCCCAAAACACTCCACATAGAACGGGAGCCAATGGGATTACGCCAGAAAAATAATGACGTCAGAGAAAAAGAAGCTGCATACAGAAAGAAAGAAAAACTGTGAAAAAGAAGAAAAAAGAAGGTACGAAAGAAAAAGGGGCCAAGAATCAAAAGAAGTAAGAAATAAGGAAAAGACAGACTGACACACTGACGGACGTAGTGAATTAATATATAGGATTGGTAGTTCCTTTTGTGTTTCAAGGGGCTTCATATATTCTAGCTTGTTATTTTTCCCCCATAACCGAGTTAGTTAGCACCACTATCAGGTGGATATTTGACTTCATTAATAACAACCAGTTTCAGTCAACTCCAACCTTGGGTTTGGAGTTTTTCAAAAAAATAGAATCAAAGAACCACTGGTTCCAGTTTTTTTTTAAACCTCAAAGAACTGTCTGTTTTCATTAAAGAACGGGCAAAGAGCTGGTGGTTATTTGACTTTGATTTTTTTTAAGGACTATGGTTATATATCAAAACCAGTTCTTTGAGTTTTTGACAAGCACAATTATGAACTTTCAGAACAGCCCTTGATATGTAACAGGGGTTTCAGGCAATTTATAATACCCACCGAAGACTGGTTATAACTTATAACGCCATTTGTTCACCATTTGTCCACCCCATTCCAATATCTTTCAGAAATGTTAACATGCTTTTTCACTTTTTACAGATCAGGTCTTGGGGTGCCCCAAGAGATCTGCACAGTTACATTAGCTTTCAGAAATCAGGTTTTGAGGTGGCCAGACAATGTCTTCCTGATTGCATTCGGCTTCATTCTTCTAAGGCCTACAGTCTCTCCAGTAGAAACCATTCGGGTTGTGTTTACTTGTGTTCTCATTTGCCTTGTACTTTTGATGGATGGGTTCACATCCTTAATTTTTATTTACAGGGTTTTTCTTCAGTAGAAACCAGCACAATCCCAAAGCCTAAAGGAAACAGGTTCTAATGTTCCAAGCATCAGCCATAAGAAAGCTCATAGTTAATACATATGATGGAAGCATCCTTAGAGTTTGGAGAATAGAGGAACCTATACCTAATGATGGTGTGTTTCTATGGAATCCACCCATCCATATTCTAATCACATGTATTGCTGTGAAATTGTGAGAGAGCATTTCTCAGAACCCTAAACCCACAACTATTCTAGTGTAGACCTTTTTTTTTGCCAATTGTGATGTAGCCAAGGTGGTGATCATCCAGAAATATATTAACCAAATTTGGTTTATGCCATATATGAAAGAAGGATCCTTCTACACTCTTGGCTACCTTACCATAAAAATATAGTCCTGGGAAACAAATCAAAAATCTGGCAAATAAATTCAACTAAAGTTCCTTTTAATATGTCAAAATCATATTTGTCAGACCAAAATTTTCCAGTGAAACAATCACTGAATCTGATTAGCTTTGGGAGGGGGGCACTAGCCATAATGGCAGTAAAGCATAGTAGACTAGCCTACTAGTGGTGCAGAATTGCTGCTTCGGACACTTGTTTGTTATGACAAATTGTTCAGCCCTTCACCATGGCTGGTGTTTGTGCAAATACTCCTCATGTGAAGAAAGCTCAATGAATACATTAATACTGTAATGTGCTAATGACAATGTCACTCTGTCTCATCTTGCCATGAGGTCCCTAATTTGAGGTTTGAACAATGAAAATGAAACTGATTGGTATGGTTCCCATTAAGAATTCTCTTGGTTTCATTGCAAAAAAAACCCAGGGACACCTGGATTTAATGTGAATGCATTTAATATGTCACTTTATTTTTCTTTCCCCCCCAATATGGCTCAGCAAGCATGTAAATCATGTATTTTTTTGTGGTCAGTTTGTGGACATGTATGTGTCTTGTATTAGTTTTAATCAGAAGTACACATATATGTGCTTTCTAAACAAGTGCCCTATTTTCCACACAAGAACTTCATGTCAAACTCACACTCTACCCATGTCCTGCATTTTGTTTCAGTTCCCTTTTGTTTGAATCCTTTGTTTATTGGACCATTACATGTCCTTTGGTTAGTTTGGAACTGAGGGTTAAGCGGAAATTAACCATCAGTTTTATTAGACTACGTTACCCGGAACCAGAACTAGAACCGAATCAGAACTAGATTTGGAACTGGAACTTAATTTTTTTTTCCAAAAATTGGACTGAGACTCAACCCAGGGTTCTATGTTTTTGTGGAACCAAAACTGGACCCATTCTAATTTTTTCCAAAAACTGAACGGCCCAACACTAGTTTATGGTTGTGTTGGGTGATTTTTTCATTTCATTATAGCTACTAATTCCCAATTTTTGAAAGTTTTCAAATTCAAAGAAGCTTTGTAACCAAAAAGAGTGGCCCAAAAGCATTATAAGGAAAACCTCACTTTTACAACTTGAATTTCTAACTCATTTTGAACTATAAATGTAATTGAAAATGAAGTTATAGTTAGAAAATGAATTTTGCAACTAAGACATGTTTTTTCCAATTGCACACCAAAAAAATTTCAACAAGTACAAGTCAAAAACAACAATGCAATTGAAAACAACCATGTGTCATGACTATTAACAATAGCCCCTTTAGTTACATTTAACATTTACCATTATAGTCAAGGATTCTTTTCAATTGTAACCCACTAGTGGATGAACTTCATTTGGTGATGTTGCACAACATCATCAAATTTTGAATTGCAAGTTCAATGGTCTTCTTAACAAAATTAAAAAAAGGTTCAACTAATAATTTAATGACACATGGGGTATTCACATTCATAGGATAGGCCACACATCACCTAGGCTAAGTCACTTCAACATAAGGTTTAATGAGGCCACATGGCACTTAAGCATAAACCATCTAACCTAACCTAAACCACCTAAACATAAGGCTAATTTCAACCACATGGCACATAAACATTAGTAGGCCACTTAAATTAAATTCAACCAAATTCCACCTAAGGTACGCCTAGGGTACATTTAGACATAGGTCACCAACTAAATGAAACTACATTACACCTAAGCTATGTTAAACCCTAATAGTTTATGTGGACCTTCAGCTAAACATAGACTTATGCCACATAGCACCTAAATTATGTTTATACCTAAGCCACATGGTACATAAAATAGGCCTAAACCTAAGCCATATGGCACCTAATTAAAAAATCATATTTGATTTTGGGTTTAACCTTATGGTTGAACTTTTTTAATTGGCTTATAACATTGAATGGCAATACTATTTTCATGTTTTTTTAATTTCTCCAACATTTATAATGCACCTCTTTATACATTACAAAAACTTTAAATGGAAGACAAACAATTAATATGGGGTGAATGCACGATATAGTGGTTCAATAATGGCAAAAATTACACTCCCTATAAATCCATACAAGATTTTTTAAAATAATTCAAATGGACATGGTTATTATTTTTAAAAATATTATTATTTTAATTTTTGAATAATACATGCTTAATCACTTACAAACCTTCCCAAATCTATGCGAAAACTTGTATTTAATGTAGTTGATGTCATTTTTAAATTTGGAAGTCTTAAAAGGAAACCTCACAAAGTCCAAAAGAATAATGCCCCATCTAAAACTTTCAAAAACACATGCTTTTTGGACCAAATAAATTGAAAAAAAAAACAAAAATTGCAATTCATATGGACTTATGCTCAAATTTTAACCATTCAAAAAACTTCTTTAACTATTAAATGGTTAAGGTATTTAAAGAAAAGATTCCTCATATGAATTTATCATCTTGTATTACATTATATATTGAGTCCCAACAAAAAAAAATCGGAATGTGAATCAATATAATTTTTTTCATTTTGTGATGTTCTAGTTAAACAACTAATCCATATTCTTCGACTTCAAAAGTCCATTACTACTAACAAATGATTTTTTCATCAATAAATAACCACATAGTTCTCTTCATAATGAAATTGTTAATTTAGATCCAAGTCCCAATTAATAGATTTAAAGATATATTAATCACCATATGCATTTGAATAAAGGGTACCCATGGAAAAAACATCATTTCGTCCCAAAAATGAACCACCATAACTTGCATCTACCTTATGGGATAAAAAATTTAGTTGAATTATAATTAATCAAAATTATTACATATTATTTACTATCAACTACCTATCTATCTACCTATTTAATTACAGTAGCCTCCCGCCTAAGTATGCACCCGTTTAAGTACGCATCTCGATAAAGTATGCATTATTTTCTCGAAAAAATAGGGTTCAGATTTATTTAGTTCAACATGTCATGGATTGTCATTTGGCGCAAGTTTTGAAGATTCTTGTGTTTGGCTTTCAAGGTGACAACTCGGACCTTATTTTGAAATGATTCAAACAACCTCTTTTCGAACTTCGGAGTAGAGCAATTGATCCTCTATATCAACAACTTGTTTATAAAGTGATTCGAATCCCTTAAATACAACGGTGTTTCCTAAACCTGAATATGACGCTTGAGAAGTAAGAATGTCATCATCATTGTCATCGTCCAGATTCTTTTCAGCAATCTTCATCGTCTCCAAAAACTTTTCAACATCTTCCAAAACTGCAACTGCGAATTTTTCATTGTTTTCATCGTCGACATGAACAAATTCTTCAAGTTCGTCTTGCCCAACAGAAAGATTTAAAGTTGCGATAGCTTGTGCAACTTCAGTCCTTAAATCCTCGATCTCGTTCACTGCTTCTTAATCGGTTTGTAATGTCATTATTTCCGCCTTGATAAATGCATTTTTGATAGAGCTTGGTGACACGGATTGCCAAGCTTCTTTGACATAATTTACAACATCGAGCAGGTGAGCTGGATTTCTGTATGCAACTCCAGTAGCACCGCATCGTAATCTTCGCCCTTGCATTTTCTTTCGAAGTTTCGCCTCCTCATCCAATTCATAAAAGTCAAGAACATCCTTGAAATAAAGATATTTGAACCTCTTCTTCAGAGCTACGATTATGCCCATATCACAAGGTTGTTTCTAACTTGTGCAATTTTGGGGAAAAAAGATGATCCTAACATTGTCGCGTTCAAAAGCCTCAAAGTGTCCGGGGGCATTGTCCAACAGCAAAAGAACCCGATGTCCGGTTCGTTTTTTCACTTCTAGAGGAAACATTTCATTGAACCACTTCCAGCACGTTTCCACGTCCATCCAAGCTTTAGCTTGACGGAAATATGGAATAGGCCATTGGCGGTCCTTGATACAAGCAAGTGCTTTTGGTTTGCCGATCAATGCACAAGGAATTTTGTGAGTTCCCACAATGTTGGCGCACACAATAAAAGAAACTCGATCTTTGGATTTTTTTCTTTCCCTCCAGTGGTTGATATGTCCTCATCTGGCATTAGAAGGCTGTATTTCTGTAGTAGGCGAAAAAATAGGCCGGTCTTGTCCATATTGTAGACGTTTTAAGGATCATATTGGGCAATAATCACGTAGAGGTTGTCTAAAGCTACCAACAATCCAGGATCGGATTTGTTGACTTCAGCTCCCTCTCCGTGAAACAACATCTTTTGCAACCCTTGGCGCACTCTAAATTGACTTAACCATTGCCAGGATGCCTTGAAGTACATTTCCGGAATCGATAAACTTGATGCAATACTTTTCACTTTGGCGATGGTGAGAGATGGCAGAACAGGAAGATTGGCACAACACATGCTATCAATCCAAATGTAAAACATGTCTTCAAGCTTGGTGAAATGACCAACAGAGGATCGAAAAGTCTTTTCTTTAGCTTCATTAGACATTAATGCAAATCGCTCTAAGATTTGCTCCCGCTTGTCCCACACCTTTCTAATAGCTCCTTCACTAACATCATACTCATGTGTTATAGCCCTTTTACTAGGAGCATCTGTCTTGCTCAGCTTCGTTATGATCTCGCATTGTTGGGACTCATTGAAGCGTTTCCCGTTCGATTTCTTCGACATTGTAGTCGAATCAAGCGATTAGGAAGTGATTCGTCTAAAATGCGCACCTACCGGCTAAGTACGCACAATCCTCCCAGGTTCAAGTTGCGTACTTAGGTAGGAGGCTACTGTACTACATACTTACCTATCTAGCTTAACCTACTACATATTAACTTAACTTACTAGCTACTAATCAATTTAATTTATTAACCAACATAGTGTAAACCACATAGTTCATGTGGCACCTATGCCTAGACCATATATGCCACATGGCACTTAGGGCAAGGCAAGGTGGCACCTAGGCCTAAACCACCTAAGCCACATGGCACATATGCCTAAACCACATATGCCATATGACATTTAGGCTTAAAGCTAGGCTAAATGGCACCTAAACCTAGATCATTCAAACCATGTGGCACTTATGCTTGAACCACACATGCCCCATGGCACTTAAGTTTAAACCTAAGCCATGCAATTGAAAGCACAATCAAGTAAACCACAAAATTAGTCTTCTCAAATTCAAAAGTGGTGATTTTCACATCTAAACATGAAAATAACTCAAGAACTCTTCTTATCGTAATGCAAAACTATGGAGCCTCAATTGACATCATAAGAATGTAAAATTCATAAAAATGAAAAGCAATTACATCATAAAAATGTGTAAATAATGCGTTTGAAAATAAAAAAGTTAAATGTCTTAAACTTATTTCATTTCCAAAAACCAAATATAACATTTCTAAATTACATGTTCTCACAAAATATATGGTATACTTTAAGGCTACCATTTTATTTATTTATTTGGAGATTGTTTTAATCTACTTTCACCGATTTTTATGAAATAGGACATTTACTTGCACTAACTTTCATTCACAATAATCTTACTTAACTATTGATTCAATATGTTTTTATCATATTTTTTCACATAAAATCAAGAACCATGTTAACTTTAGTCTTTCTACCCAACCAAATTACATGTTTGATGATTTTATGATATACTTTAAAGTACTTGTAATTCAACCCAGAAAAGTAGACTAATTGGTTTACTTGATTATGTTTGCACCCATGCCACATGCTTCATAGGCTAAGCCTAGACCTAGGTCATTTGACACTTAAACAAGGCTTAAACCTAAGCCATGTGGCACCTAAGTTACACGCCATGTGGCAACTAGGTCTAGACTTAAACCTTGACCATGCCATGTGGCACTTCGGTTACTTCTAGACCTAGACCACACCATGTGGCATTTAGGTTAAGCCTAAACATAGACCATGTGGCACATAGGCTAAGCTTAAACTTGAACCACATGACACATATGTTAGACATAAACCTAGGTTAAGCCTAGCTGTAGCCAAATGGCAATTAGGCTAAACCTTAACCTAGGCCATACCATGTGGCACATAAGTCAAACTTAAACTTAGGCCATCTATTCTAAGCTTAAACCTAAGCAACCTATGTGGCACCTAAGTTAAGCTTGAGCCACATGGCATCTAGGCTTAAACCTAAATCATGCCACATGTCACTTAAAATTAGACCTTGATTTAGGCCACATGGCAGTTAGGTTAGGCTTAGACCTAGGCCATGTGGCTAAGTTATTTTTATGTATCTTAAATTACATTTTCTACTTAAGTAATCTAACTGAACTTAAACCACTTACATACTTAAGTATATATAAGTAGGTACCTTAAGTATGTAAATTAAATATTTTAAATACCCTAGTATGAACCTATTTATACCTATGTATATTTACTTATGGGGTGGTTGCAAGGTAAAGTGAACCAATTCTAGTGGATAAATAGTCCATGAAAGGTCCATTTGGTATTGTTAAAATTGCAGTCTATTATGATATCATTGTGTAAGTGGGGGATAAATGTGGTTCATGAGATAATAAAGATTATGTGAATAAAAACTCAACTACATAACTTTTTAACATGCATGTTAAAGAGGAAAAAAATTAAAAATCCATCAATAAATGAACATGATATGGATTTTTGAAAATAAAATTCATTTTAAGACATTTAAAAGTCCATATCTTCTTTTGGGTTAAAGTTTTTTTAACAATTTTTTTGCATCTATTCACTTTTTTTTTAATATATCGTATATTGAGTCTCATAAAAAAACATAAACAAAATTTCATAAACAAAAATGTATTTGTATCAAGCCACAAACAAAAGTCCAATCCATATTTTTCAACTTCAAAAGTCCAATACTCTATATTTGGAGAACACATGTTATATTTTTTTATGTAGATATCTTCTTATTCAAGTTGAGAATCTTAATTCATTGGAAAATTTGGCATAATGATGATTTTATAGCATGTTAATGATATGTTAATGCATGACACTTTGCAAAAACCTGCAATGCGACGCAAAACACGGTCTTCCTTAGCTTGCACCCACCCTATGTAATAAGTACCTTAATCTAAGTACATATAGGTAGCCTAAAAAGGTTTAACTTATATTCAAAGTTGCAAATGTGCACAACATTTCACCCATCCTTAAAACAAGATTATAAAAAAAAAATGACTTGTGATATAATCACTTGACCTAGTAGTTGCATGATGCTTCATAACATCATATCTCTAATTTATATATATTTGACTATATAGGTCAACTAGGAAGTTTGTTGATGTCAAGAATATTTCAAAGGTGGCTGCTAAATTAAAAATCATTTTGAATTATCTACCAAATTAGTAAGTGGATTAACTTACTTGGTAATCACATGGAATTTATGTAAATATTAAAAATAACGGATTTCTAACATAGTTGAAAACATGCAATTGAAAACTCTTTCATTCAAAAACACATTTTCTCCTAGTGGTACTTATTTATTGCAAGTAAATCTTATTTTTAGTTAAAGATTTTGCTTATGTTGAAGACCTTGTCTTCAAATGTGACTATACCATGCTCACTATATGCTTCTTTACAATATTTTTGGCTAGATGTTAACCAAATGGGACACATACCCTTACCCCTCAAAATTACACAACAATCTAACTAAATGAAACATTCACATTTAATGTACATATTCTTGATGTAAGTCCATTGAATGTATAAAATGATACATGAAAAATCTATTTATATTAATAATTTAATACTAATCAATGGTAGACAATGATGTCTTGTAAAATTAATTCAAATTAAATATATGACTAATAACTAACTAGTAAATATGTGACCAATAACTTTTTTAATAAGTTTATAATACTAATCCACATCTAATCTATAATGGGTTAACAATTGTTAATGTTTGATTGAATATAGGTTTTTTTTTAATGAAATTAAAACGTACTTATTATTAAAAAAATTACAAACTTGAAGACCGTAAAGGCAGCTCCAAAATGATAATCAAACATATTAGTCACCAAAAACAACAAATTGTATGTTTTATAACATAAGTAGTCAAATGTCAATAGTGGCAATAATCATAATTAATACATGGACATGAGTGTAAGACAACACATGTCCCACAATAAAAGAATTTATATCAATCAAAATGTATGACAATTATAGGTTTAACTAATTTTGATAAGGGTAAGCTAACTTTATGTACAATAGTGCAATGTATGAATTATTGGAAAAAATGAATTGTTGGACTAATTCAATTGGATCTATGTTGTTCATTGTAGACAATTACACATTTTAATATTGTTGTTTCCTCACATTCATTGATGATAAGTCATTTTATATCATAGTTTATTATAAAAAAATAAATTTGAACTTTTTGATAAAGTTATTCAATATGAGAATCTAATAAAAAATCAAATTAAAAAAATTTAAATTTAAAGATTTGACAATGGTGGAAAATTTTAAATGGATAAGTTCAACTAATATTGTAAAAAAAAGGAATTCAAAATTTTTTTATGATAAATATTGTAGTTGCCATTGACAACCATGAATATTTATCAAATCAATTGAATTGCTCTCAAAAAAGGGGTTTGGTAACCCCTATTTGAATATTTTATAATCTCATTAGTAAAAAACAAGTAAATAAAATACACTTTACTTTGTGTATCTAAATATAATAGTAATTTAACGGATTAGATAATGTTTTCTTTAGTGGTGAAATTTCACAATCTTGTGACAAAAGAAAATGGCTAACAAATCCCCTAAGGAAATCAAACGATCAAGATGGCATCTTGTTGCCAAAAATCAACAAGGCTCCTAAATATGTTGGGTACCCATCTCAAATATGATTAGTTTGCAATAGTTGTCAATGCAAATGAATAATCTACAACATTTGTTGTTGTAACCCTACCATGCACAATGTTGTGTCATGCTTCCACAATTAACCAACTTTTTCCATCACCTTTTGTTATGGAAGCAACGAAATATTTGTCGCCCCAATAAAAAATAGAACAAATGTGCAAGAATAAGTTAATAGGATGAGTTATGGACTTTGAAATGAGTTCACGAATGCTTAAAATGTAACAAGGGGAGGTTTATATCTAATGTCAGGTGTTAGAATTGAAATGAATGAGGAGTATTTCAAATTAAATCTTGCTACATTTTGTGATTTGAATATGCTTGTCAATTGTTGTTCAAAGTTGAAATTTGCTACATTTGTTGCACCTTGTTTTGTCTGTAGATCACTGAAACGATAGGATTGATGAGAAGAAAAGATCTAGCCCTTGGCATAAACAAAAAGAACATGCACTTCCAAAAATCCAAGTACATGCAAATTCGATTCTTTGTTATTATTTTGTAGTTTCAGTTATTGCAATGTCTTGTTATAAGTTTAGTTTTCACGTTACTAGATGCATTCTCTAGGATTCTTAGATTTGTAACATTTTACAACACCAAAAGGCAACATGTTCATTTTTGTTCTAGTCCATGTTCTTACATTATTTGAATTCTACATGTATTGCCAATTCAATTTGTTCCAAAAGTTGGCTTTGCCCAAACCTAGTTAGATGTGTTGTTGTGTCCAAAAATATGTGTTTGTTTTTTCTATAGTTGTGGTTGTAATTGTATTTTTTAATTACCCTATAACCTCATCCTAACTTTAAAATCCTCTTATTCTTCTAAACTTTTAGATTTGCTATTGTGGTCAATCCAACTTTTGATTCTATCATAACCTTAAAGCCTAAAAACATCCCATTTTTTCAATCACATTGGGTTCTGGAATTGGGCCAATTTTTTGTTTCCTTAAGGGGTTTTTTTTTAATGTTGAATTTTATTAGGGTAAGCATAGAATTGTAATTCTTTATAGTGAAATTGGAACATGGAACTATTGTTCTAATTTTTAAATTAATATTTTTGAAGGAATTTCTTGTCCAAGAAAAATTGGTGTTTAACATGGTGCTAGAGTGGTTTTTTTCTTATTTTATGTTATTTTTCAAAAAGAGAGTTTTCAATCTTGTATTTAAATTTTTGTCAAGTTGTATTTCAAGGCTTCTAAAGTTAAAGCTTGAAAGATGGGAAGCTTTTATTTCCTTTTGTCAATTGGGATTATATCAAAGAAATATGTTGAAGATCTTAAGTTAACATAGAAAATGGGGCCTTATTAAAGTGTCAATAGTGAGGATAGGTTAACAAATTTGATATTCAAATGTTCAACCACACACAAATGCAACAACATTTGTGGCCCGCAATTGAAAAGAGGAAGATTTTGGACCAATTGTTCCCCATACAAATTGTTAGTGATTTCATTAGCCATAATTGAAATCTCCTTCCCTTCTCCAACCAAATATAATAAATTTTATTCTATTGTAAGTTTTTTAAGGTTTGGATTGTTTGGTGAAAAGGTCAAGGAAAACATTTACCTCTCTTCTTTAAAGAGATGGATTGGTTTCCCTAAAAGCTCTTGGGGATGCACTGGGTTCTTCAAGATTTCTTAGGGATATGGGTTGGTTTCCTTAGGAAAACCATTCATTTTTTGCATGATTTGATTTCATAAACATGTAGTATTACACCAACATGTTATAGCTAGGTCTCACGACAAATCAAATTGTTAAACAAATTAACTCCACAATAAAAAACAACTAATCATGGATGGAATTTAAAATGGAAATTTGTATTAGTAATTCAATCATTGATCAAATTTAAAATGAAAATTTGTATTAGTAATTCAATCATTTCAACATGATTGAATGCTTATTTTGATTGACAAACTAGGCATGTTGTTTGTTTTGACTAAAACCTAACAAGTGCTAGTTGACATGACTTGGCATTTTCACTAAAGTAAATCAAGATTTTTTTCAAAATTAATTATTTAATTATTTAATTTATTAAAAATAGTAAGCAAATAAGAATATTTAACCTAACCCCTTATGCATGTATTTCTAGGGTGAAAATATGATGAATTGAACCCCTTAACTTCATGAAAAAAAACTAGTCGTTAACTAATGGGTTCGAATGACATGTAATGAGCCAATTTGTTTATTTTTCATTTATTTATTTTTTAATGGGGTTCTTTTCTTAAACAAAATTCATAAAGAGGAAATTCATAAAGATTCATTTTTGAATTTTTTTATTTATTGTATTTATAGTTGCCCCAATATGTCACATGTTTTTTTAATCAATTTAAAATAAATATGATTTTTTAAATGTACAGATTTTGCCAGATTTTTTGTTTCATCTTGAAAAATTACATGTTAACATTTTCAAGTTTAGTTTCCTGTATTATAAGTTACAACATTTTTTTAAACAACATATATATTGCATCACATTTACATGTCTCATTTATTCATGAACTTTAAACCAACCTTAAATTTTGATAAATGTTTTTAAAAAAAGATATGAAAATTTGAGTGTTTTTTAGATATGTCTAATAATTCCTTATTATTATAAATTTTTTGAAGATTAAATAAATTTAATTATGAAAATTAATGGGCCCTTTATCAAAATAATGCTATTGAATGAAGTTGTTAAACGTCATTTATCCAAGCCAAACTTTGATATTGGAAATTTTCATTACTAATTTCATATTTTTCAATATTCATATAATTCAACAAGGGAAAAACATGGTAAAATATACCAAAAAAGTGAATGTCTCTAGATTTACCTTACATCATGTATATAAAACCAAACAAGTAGCATAAAAATGGGTGGAAATATAATTATAAATCATCCCACACCTCTCTTATTAGTATAAGAACTCACTTCTAAAATAATGAATACCAAATGAATTTAAAAAATAGACCAAAAGTATCCCCATTTGTCAAGTGGTAAATTTGTAAATGGGGATATTTTTAGTCTACTTTTAAAACCTAGTTGTTCTATTACTTTTGGGGATAAAGTTATCATTATAGTTTTGAGGGGTGGTTATAATAGAAAATAGAAAATCTATTTATTAAAACCTACTTACCACATACTTTACAAAAGTCCTCACTACAAAAAAGTAGATGAAAAGTAGATTACAAAATCTACTTTTATTTTTAGAAATCTACTTTCAACTTACTTTTACAATGTGAAGTTTGAAAGTTAATGCACAATAGTGAAAAGCTATCTTGTTTTTTACCATTCAAGTAAAAATATTCTACATATAAATGATTTATGATGAATTTTGTTGTTATTTTCTTTATACATGTCAAGTAGATTGTCAAGGAGATTTAGTTGTGCACTTTACCATGCTTATGCCCAAGAAGCACAACTTTCCATCATTAACATGCCATTGAAGTGCCATCACATATATTAAAAAAATTATAGAAAAGTTGACCTATTGATGGGAATTTAAGCTCATTTGTATTCATCCACACCCTGATACAACACACATTCATAAAGGTGTTAACGAGTGTCAACATATTATTATGAACATATTCTGTTTACACTATGTTTAAATAAGTAGATAGGGAGGTAGCTAGGTAAATAAATTATAATTAAGTAGATGATCAATATGTTGATACAACTACCAACCTACTTACAACCTCTTTACCTCCCTCCCTAATTACAACCTACATACCTACCTAATTAACCTATGTGATTGATGGGGTTTTGAAGGCTTTACTTGGATGAAAAATATGAAAAATCATCCATGTCATTGCTTACATACATCATTAATTTCATATTAATTGCATACATGATAATGAGGTTGACTTGAGGGAGCTTACATGCCTAGGCACATAAACTCCCCTAAATAAATTTTAAATGGTGTAAGTCTAACAAATGTGACATGTCACAAGTCACATTGCATGTAGAATGATTTATATCACTCATTATATTATATCCAACACCATGTAATGTCCACACATGCCATTTGTGAATTTAGTGAGTCATGAAGGTGTATCCACACCAAATTGGATCAATCTTCAATTACAATAGAAGATTCATCGACTTTTTTAAAAGCAAGGGTCAAAGTTTACTTCAAATGAAAAACCAGCTCACATCAATTTAATCAATCCGCAGAGGTAAGTTGTGGATTTGTTCAACTATTTCTCATTACCAAAAGACTTGAATACATTACTATACAGCATAAGATTATGTAGCCTTGGTTACAACATACCAAAAGAAATTCTTTACATAGATTTTGCCATGACTTTCATATGATGTTAGGATTGATTTAAAGGATTTCACTTGAAGTATGAAGTATGATTTCACTTAAATTCATATGAAGTATGAATTACATTTGCAAATTACTGCGGATTTGTGAACATTATATGAAAGTTAGCAATTGTTTAACTATTATCTGACAATTCTTATTTACTCTGAAAATTTTATTAGTTAAATAACCACTTGAGTAAAGATAACTACTTGAACCATGATCTTCAGAGTAGCTAATCAAGTCTCAAAAAATTCTTTTTCAATAATAGAATACCTTGCTATATCATTCATAATTATATAATTTCAAAGTCTCCATATAAGAAATAGGTGACAGTCACAGAAAAAAACTTCAGAAGTTTCAATTACAGTTTTTCTGCAGATTCTTGTTCACAGATATTCAACAGCCGCAGGTTTGCACAACATTTGCAATTGCTGAATTTACACTCCCAATACCTTCAACTTCCTTTTAGGGTTGTAAAGCAATGAGAGAATTCAGAAAATAAGCATGAAAGCATCTGTTTTAAGCACAAGTTGCTTAGTCATGCCAGAGTTTCATCAGTTTGTCAAGGCATTAGCTTCAAACAAATCCCCTTTCCTCTTTGCTAGTAGTCGCTTTCGGTCAGCTTCTTGCTGAGGAACCAGAAGGTTGTTTAAGTGTCATGACTCTGTCCTGCCAGGGAAGGAATCCAACTTGATATCACAGAAGTACTCAGGAGGCAGAACAGTTGGAGGCAGAAGCTTGGATACGCATTTGAACTGCAAAACAGAAGTCAATATCAGAACAGCCATTTCTTAAATGGAAATTCCAGACTCAGTCATGCATTTCGCAAAAAGTACAATGCAAATTTACCTTGTGCTGACAGTATTTCTCTCGAATCGCAGGAAGAGTGCACTTTTTTGTGTTGCACTGGAGCTCATGGAGAGCTGTCACACACTCTTTCAGCTCAGATGCTTTGTATCCAGTGTAGTGCTGCAAGGTAGAATCCTGCTCCACAACGATACAAAGAATTGAGTTCAGAAACCATCCTGATGTAACAGGGAAAAGTCCTAAGACAAGATAAGAATGTGATAAAGAATATAAAAATATTCATGCTCACCCATGGATGCACGGTTGGGTCAAGTGTGAGTTTTGCAAGGAACACTGCTGAGGCTGCAATTAATGATGGCAGGTATTGCAAAAAGCTATACACCACAAGGGTGAGCTCTGCCAAAAAGTTTCCAAGAAATTCCAGATTGAGTGTGGGCACCTGCAGAAGGATTCAGCAGAAATCATGTAAGTTCTCAGACAACTTTTCACAATTCAAAGCAATTTTAAGGAGATCATTGAGATTGGAGGTGGTAATACCTTGTATCCAGTCTGAGCAGCTCTGATAAATCGCCTGCAGATGCAAAGAAGGCAAAGGTTAGAACATTCGATTAACAATGCTTATAGAGAGCTTGTAATCAATAGATTCACTAGGATCAAGAACAGGACAGTGTCCCACCTGAGAAAGCTCTTAGTAGTAGGGGTAGTAAGCTCAAATTTTAGGTGATTCAGAACAAGCCTTTCCATTTCCAAAACCTGTACAAGACATTCAAATGACCTCAGAAACCTGATACAGCACGAAGAAATCTTCAACCACCATCCAACAGGCTTCATTACGTTCAGCCAAGTTGTGAATAGTCATTGCCTAACATGCCATTAACACTGTGAGGTCAATTTTCCACTACAAAAATTGAAGAGAAACTAGACAGCAAGAACAATGGAATTGAGCAATTTACAGGACTGGAGGACCCTTTAACTTACCTCTTCCCTGCGGTAGGTATTATCAGTGATGTAACAAAACTCCTCAACTTGAGGTGCACAGATCTCTTCATATTTCCTGCAAAAACATAACATGCAGCATCAATACTACAAGCCAAAAAAAACTTTAGAGAATAGACAATTGCACATTATGAAAGAATAAGAACTGCACCACAATGAATAAAAACTCCTATAGTGCACATTGTGGCAAAACCTCTTATTGGAATACCAGTGATCAGGGTGAATTAATGAGCATGAACTCACGCAGCAATTAACATGCAAGAAACTCCAAGAAGCTGCAAGCGCTGCCTAGCAACCACATTGCCAGAGAGGTAGCGATCTATGTATGAAATGGTGAAGTAGAGAGTGTCAGGTACGAGCTTGTACTCCTCTGCTACCTACATTGAGAGGAAGCAGATTGCAAATCAGTACAAGTTATGCACCAGTCATCTTAGTAGCACTAGCAAATCATCAATAGGGATTTGCAACAGCCTTCAGATTGCAAGATCATTTCCATACATTGCCACTGGGAGAAACTTCAATGTCCTAAAGAACTCACCTCAACAAGCCAGTCGACAAGAATCCCCCGCATGCTTGTGCTGATATCTTGCTGTGACTCCATGAAATTAGGTGCAGGCCTTCTTTTGATCTGCATAACACCATAAGAGGCTCAAGCTTTAACTCACAATGATATTACTCAGTCTCCACATGTCAGAGCACTTATCAACTGCATGTAAGCACAAAAGCCCATTTTTTGGAAGCACCAAGAAAGATCTTAGTCAAACCTCTGCCATTCGCAGGTGCTCGTAAATGTCTGTTGCGTAAGTGCTGCACATCTGCGGGTCAGAGTGATCATTATCAATATCTTGGAAGCTCAGCTTGTTCGACCATCCTGACGCCTCTGAAGAGACTGGATCCTCTGCAAGGCAATCTGCAACCAACCACATCCAACATGAGAACTAAAAACTTCCCAAATGCTGACATTTCTTGTACATCCCATAAGCGCCTCCCATCGAATTCCCCACAACAAGTTGCTTCTGTGAGGGATCAGATTGTTTTGCAAGGGAAAAATTTCCTGTTCTCCCATTGAAAAAGTGCAACATCTCATTGGCAAGCCCAAACCTTCGCATTCAGCAGCAAGAACATCTCCGAAACCATAGATGTGAGAGAAAGTGAAAGAAACTGCGGCATAGTACCTGATCGCGCTTGATCGGCTTCTTCAGCAGAGATGTACAAGTTTTGCATTGTTCGTCGGTTGAGAGAAGAAATGGCTGCAGAGCTTGCCTGCAGAGCTGAGTCTGACGGAACTTTCTCGGCTTTGACCCGTGCAGCGACATCCGGCCTGTCGGGAGCCGCATTCTCGTCCGCCGTTGCAAATACAGGCGCTGACTTGGTGCTTTCCTTGGAAACACGAGAGGGAGCAGCAGTTGTAACGTTGGATTGGTTCGAGATGTTTGTAAGAGCGGGTCGCTTCTTCGCTGGCTGAACGGCACGTTTCTTCGAGTGTGAGAGAACACCTGCAGGTTTCGCGGACTCATCCATTGCTGCTCGCTTGGCTGCCGCTCTCGTTCGTCTCACGTTGTCTTGAACGCCTTCATTCGCAGTACTCTGTTCAGCGGCCACAGTTGCGTTAGCTGCTGCAGGACGCGGACGCAATCGCCTCCCGCTCTCAAGTGATCCTGACATTCTCGACGAACATGCACGGGCGCCTTGCCCTCACACGGATTCTGTTAAGAATGACCAGAAGATTCCGAAGGTGATATTGGGGAGATATCTCCCTGAACTCAATCAGTGCAAATCCTCTCGATCCCTACACACGACAGATGCGTCCATTGCCGGCAGTGGAAGGAAGATATTGCTTCAATACATTGCATCGGTAATCACAATGCTTCTGTTCCGAAACTGGAACTCCAACCTTTCCTCCGTCTCCTTCGAAAGACTCCAATGCTTCATCAATAGAAGGCGTCCATCGAAATGCTTACGCCAAACGTGGAACACTAAAAAGCGAGGTTTTTTGCATCAATTGCAATGTAAAGTCCGCGGCAGTCCATTGGAGTTAAAACTTCACCACACGACTCTCCCCTGAAAGAACCCCGCATTGTCGATGTAAACAATCAACGCAGAAGAGCATCACCTCTGCATCAAAGGTAAAACATTGACCAAAGAATTCTCGAGTGCAAGTAAACCTACAAACTCTCCAACACCCACAAAAACATCTTTGTCGAAACCACTAAAACGGAGAAGAACACTTGAAACTAGGCAAACAAACTCTCCAAAAAAAGAAAGACATATGAACAGGAAAAGCTTGTATCAAATTTCTACTACCAAAGACTTTTGATTCCCGACAGAAAAAAAGAAACATTCACCGTGGAGAACACACAACAAGACGAGACAAGACAATAAAAGAAGAAATGCAAGGCGCTCGATACAATCTGAACTGAAGACTGCGCCAAAAACTTCCCAACAAAAGCTTTAATGGATCGTTAGGTGCACTACTGGAGACCTGAAAATCAGCTTCACAGACCAGTACAGGAGTGCGTGGAATCGAGAAAGATGAAGCTTGAAGTAGCAAGCGATGGCGGTAAGTATCAAACTGAGCGCGAGCGAGCGCGCGCGCGCGCGCAAATACAAAAAGAGAGCGATGGGCGGGGCTTCAGTGCCACGAGGCTTGGCCCGCCACGTTTGAAATGCAGCGCTGTGATTGGTAGCCGCGCTTCCACAGCGGAAAAGCGCTCGAGTTATGAGTAGGCACACGTGGCAGAAGCGTGTGTTGCGTAACAGCTATGTAGTGAAGTACCCTAGAGACAATAAAACTTGACGGGTAAAATGAAAACGTGTAGGGTAAAGCCCCATGTTAAGGGCTTAACCAGAATAATAAGGGCCTGTGCAAGGCGGAACTGGGCCTGATTCCGGGAAAGCTTTGTAGTGGAGGGCTTTATTGAGTGTAAAGACGTAAGTAAAGACCTACTCTGATTTTATTTTCTTTCTTTTTTTCCTCCATACCTGCCAGATATTACAAGGAAAATAAAGGCAAAAATGAGGGGGTGTTTTGAAAAACAAAGTGAGCATTTCCATTCTTAAACCCTTCACTTTACCTCCTCCTTTTCCCTTTTTCAAGGGGAACCTAAAGAGAGACTCAATTTAGTGAAATTTTGATTTTCATGTCTTGGATAAGCAAATGTATAATTTTGTTTTTTTTGGGTTGCTTCTAAGTATGAAGTAGTTAGTATATATCCTTCAAAGGCCAAATTATGGTCTCCAGTGGAGACCAGCCCAAATTTCACATTTCCCAGGTTGAATGTAGCCACTAAGAATAGAGCTTATGTACCTTAGAATAGAGGCTCGAGGCAGTAGCCTTCTTCTGAAGAAACTTTGTGACATTTTGTCTCCGGTGTGACAAGCCTCACTCAGCAAGGTAAGGGAACAAGTGGGGATGTGCTGGTTCATCCCCACCAACAAAAGGGCCCCAGTGAACAAAAGCATCCACCAGCACTCATTGCAAGATGGGCCACTGGTTAATGGGAATAGGCGTTTTTCATTGGGCAAGGTAACTACTGTAGCCTAGGGTCAGTTTTCACATTGAGAAAACGAATAATTATTATTTAATAAAAAATGAATGGATTCGTTTATTAATTTTAAAATTACATAATTTTCCATCATGTACTATTATTATATTGTGATATGAGTAGTGAAATTATTCAGAGTGTAGCCTTCAATAAGTGTGACATAGAGAGCGAATATGACATTTTCATCCATGCACCAAAGGATTACAGAATCACTGGGCTAACGAGAGCCCAAGGTGGGACCTCGTATTAACTACTAGATCCCTAATGAAATGAAGGTCTAAGGTTATGTGGCTTGTAACTTGTGTTCTAATAGCCAATCAAAGCATCAGGATTCTCCAATGGTTATGACTTCATGTCCCATAACATTAACTACCCCAATGCAAATACCCAACTAGTGTTGGCTGGATCTTTATTGGCCTTGCCTTGGAAGGCAAGGATATTGTGTTTAGATTCATTATAGAGTTATAGTAGCTTGAGGGTTTTTGGCCCCTAGGTAATAATAATAGGTCTATTTTTATATGAGGATTTTTGATAGTTGATATTTTTGGCTTGTGTTGAAACTTGAGATTAGTTATAGAGCTATAATATCTTGAATGATTTTGGTTTCTTGTAGAGGTGTTTTTTTGAAGATTATATTTTTGCATGGTGAAATATTTGAGTTTCCATAATTCTTCTTTTGCCTTAAGATACTTTTTAATGTAAATGGCAAGGCTGCACCCCTTGTTTTTATAAGAACCATTGAGTTCGGTTTGAGATTTAAATTTTTCATAAACAATAGACCCAATGGTTCCAGGTTTAAGGAATTAACTCCCATCAGTTTCAGGTCAGGGTCAAAACTTCTTATTGTTAATTCTCCAATCTGAAGGTTTCTTACATGGATGAGACTCATCAGATCCAGGGTTAGTCCAGGTCCTAACCCTAAGTGTATTCATGAGTCTACCTAGAGCACAATGTGAAGATGAAAGGTTTGGCCCTTTTTTATTAGAGGGTCCAAGGTAATTACTAATTATCATAAATGTATGTGGTTGATTGCTTTGTTAATAGACAATATTCAAGTGAATGAATCTCCTACTTACCATCTCATTTCATAATTCAAGCAATGGGAAGTTCAAAAGAAAGACAAGAAGACAAGGGAGCATGGAAAGAAAAGAGAATATGCATAGAAACAAATGACTCTATGACTTTTAAGACCAAATAGGTTTAAAACATTCCTTATTTAGAATTAGAACTTCTTTACATCATAATTGGGATGATCCCAAAGGCTAAAAGTTTTTTAAATAAGTTTTTCATTATTAAGCAGCCTTAGTTCACTTTTAAATAATTTTAAAGAATAAACTTTGTTCTCAAAAAAATTTTAAAATTGGAAAGTGAAAATGGTTGTCTTGGGTGGAACTTTTAATTTCTATGTTGTATTGTGACCCAAAATTAGGGTTGTGGATGAAGCCATATTTGGATGAAGCTGCTGAATTGACAACTATTGAAAACTAGAAAGCGACAAACTTTTTAAAGTTGATGGTTATGGGGATGAGAAGTCAGGTGGTCTTTTTGTTGTGCATTTGGTTGGTGTTTTAGTTTCTTGCAGGTTATTGGAGACAACGTTGTTATGGTGAATTTTGTTTCAATGGTGCTCAGCATTTCTTTATGTTTCTGGCTTTTGATGTTTGGAGGTTTTGGGTAGTGTATGTGTTGTGCTATATTTGGTGGGATGCAAAGTATGGAACAATGGGGATATTTAAGGTAAGTATGTCAATTTAGAGAAGATGGAAGACAAAAATAAAAACAAGCTTTTCTTTTCATGTTTGTTTAGTTATCATGTTAAGACTTGTTGGGTTAGGTCCAAGCTTAGATTTAACCCCCTTAAGTTTTGTTAAGTTGAAACTAAGTCTGCATCCTAAAAAGTTCCATTTGCCTTGGGTTGAATTTTCTACCAAGTCCCAAACCTTTAAAATCCACCAAGCCAAGTTTTTAAAACCAAGTCTAAATGAAAACTCAAACCTGACCAACACTAAAAAGAACCAAATGTCGTATGTATCTACCTACATAATAACCAAACACATTCCTTATTTGCTCGATATACCATAAGGTTGAGAGTTTAGTTTCTTGAGTTCTTAATTTGGACAATGTTTAATTTTCATTTTTTAGCGCACCTCTTTGAAGTTTATTGAACACAATTCTTAAGTGATAGGTCTAATGTAGACATACAAAAGGAAGTTTTTAGAAGCTTTTCTACACAACCCAAATTTTTTTGAATATGTTAAGCATATTTAGCTTTTAAAACTTATGTCCTTTCTTCCTTAATGTCCACTTAATGTCCATTTCTTCTTATGTTCTTTTTTGGTTTCTTCCAACAAAGTCTCTACAAATTTACCTACATGAAATTGAATTTCAATAAAAAGACACCTCATGATTTGTACAACTAGTTACCATATTACCTGGGCAATTTCAAAATAGTTTTGATTATTTTTTATTTTGTTGAATTTCTGAAAACAAATCAACCTTACATGTTGCAAATTTTTAAAATGCGATACAAGATACCATCTAATGACAAGGATCCAACAAGAAACTTACAAAAATTATTGTGTTTTAATGTTATCAATTGTAATCAAGATACTTCAAAAGGAATGTCACTACAAAGGATTCCAATTCACAAAATTCAACTACGAACCACATTCTTCCTTTATATTATGTTTTAAGTTTCTAATGACCAATGAATTTTATAAGTTGTAATAAACACAAGGACTATTCAATTTTTAAATTTGGCATACAAATTAATGTCTTTAAGACTCTTGGGGAAAATAAAAAAATTAGTGAAAAAAATTGTAATATAGTAAATGAATCAATTAAGAATAATTTAAAGTTATGTCAAATTGCACCAAATTTGAACCATAAATTATTATTTTTGGTTAAATATCAAATGCCATGAAATTTATATCATAAATATTTTTCAAATTTTTAATATAACATTTTTAAAATGAAAATCCAAAACATTTTTGAACAAAAAGCATAAGGACTAGTAAATGAAGATTACTTAATATGTTGTGAAACACGTATGAAACATGTAGATATAAAGTAATGTTAGATGTTAAAATGAGAATTTTCAAATTTTATTTTTTTCAAATACATATAATTTAAGTTGCATGTGTCATCCAACCAAAACTATCTAAAATTATTTGCTTTGCACTTTTTTAACTTTTATAATTGAATATTGGCTTTTGACAAGGTGCCTTAATTATGGCATATTCCTTACTTGCCACACTTTCAAATTAAAAAACGCATATGTTGTTGTTTATTGTGTTGAAATTTCAAAACAATGTGTTTTTTTCCTTTTTTAATTTTTATAATAAAAAAAGTGAAAATAACTAATTTGATATTAAGTTATAGTAGGGAGCAAATAATATTGAAAGATGTTTAAAATTTTAAAATTTTGATAAGTTATTTTGTTTATTTATGGACAAGGCTCAAATGTGGCTAAAGTTGCTCTGTAGTTGTATTTGGTATGAGTATGAGGGTGCATTGACCAATGTGAGCTAAAAACCTTATGAACAACTTATTTTAGAAACTAAGAAAAAAATAAAAGAAAATCGAAATTACTCAAATCAATGCCCAAATAATTTTGAATCCATTACAAATTAACTACCTTGGTTACAAGCAAGATTTCAAATTACAAAATATTCTTACGTGTATTAGTGTAAATCATGTTCCTAGAAATCCATTGCCTTAATTGAAATATTAAAATAGGTAAATAGTGTATTGGAAAGCTTAAAAGCTTTGCACATTCCTCAGTTGTTTTTAGATTTCAAAAAGTATTGTAAATCTTCACTTCACACACACATTGGTGTGAAGATCACTAAAAAAAAAGGCAAAAAATAGGAAGCTCCATGGTTTCAAAGTAAGAAGGGTTAGTATTCAACAATGGGTGTGTTAAAACAATTTTTGACTTGAAATTTAAAATTGTTGGACATTACATTGTTAAATTTGGAGTTCAAAAAGCTTTGTATAGCTTCAATGGGTGCACCAAACTCTTTATATCAGTCAAAACAAACGAGAAATGAAAAAGATATGGGGTTTAAAAGTAAGTATGGAGCATTTTCATTTATTTTTAAACACTTCATGATTTGGACAACTTGCATTCTTCATGGACTTGGTGAGGCTCAAAATTTGCAAGTTTTGTTCAAAGTCAGAAATTCAACATGAAAATTTTTAATTCCTTATCTATTTGCCTATATATGATGGTTTTCCAATTTGTTGATTTAAAAGTTTTTCTAGTATGACGACCTTTGTTGGGATTTTAAAGCCCTCATAGAAACAACTTACATATTAGGGAAGACCTACTCATGAAGGCCTCCCCTAATTTGAGGGCCATGGTCTCAATCACAATAAACCCAAGGGAATAGGCCCAAACATTAAGGGGAAGTATAGGACGTTCAAAGTAGGGGAGGCTTGTGGAAGCAAGCCTTGCATAGGGTAAAGCACAAAAGGTTCTTATTTGGATGATGAAGGTCCCTTAAATTGAGAATCGCCAATGGCAAGCCTGATGGAGAAGTTCCTACAAACCTAATGGGCATGCAAATCCACCTTAGGTTCAAATCCATCTTAGGTTCAAACAGCCCTCTCTACATGCTTTTATTGTGGTTAGGTGTCTCTCTTGAAGTAGAAATCCAAAAAATGGTCCTTAAAATCAAGAGTAAATTCAATGAATTCCTGAATTTTGCTAGCATGACCTGAAATGCAAAGCATATCCTTTTGCATGTAGAATAAATGTTGAAGGGCTATGTGTATGAAAACTTACCTTAAAAGTATCACATACATGAAAACTTACCTTAAAAGTAGTATTCACATCTAAATATCTCTCTCACCACTGACATTGACAATGTATCCATTATAGGCAAACTTCAATGACAATCACCATTAAAGAGTGAATTCCTAACATGAACACGTCCAGCAAAGTTGATAGGACGGGTTTCCATGTCCATAGACAAATGATGTAAACCCACCAAACTTTATGACAACAAAACACAACAAAAGAGGATGGGAGTGAAAAGAAAGAGGAAAGGGACAAATGGTCATAGCTCAAAGGCGCCAAACAAGGGGGAGGGAACATTTTCCCTTGCATTTGAGCTACCTATTTGGTTTTTCCACTTCTCAAATCTGGTCAAGGCCCAAATTTGGCCTTACAAGGAGCTGGCCAAAAGCCCATTTTAAACTACCCAGATTGGACAAGAAGCAAATGCTTGATTACCAACCCCCAAGCCCCTAGGCGTTGCTAGATGCCAAATTTTAACACGTTTCACATTAACTTCCCATAAAATGGCACTACTCAAGAACTGGCAAGTGTAACAAAGGCAATGGCGTCAAAATGGGGCCAAATAATGGGGGATGGCCAAAAGTGGTGCCAATAAAACTAACTAAAGTGGCAGTTCATAATTAACCCCAGTCCATAAGTTCAAAAAAATTTACCCTCATCATCTCAGTCTTCCCTATGTGTGAACTCGTAAGTATTTGTTTACTTCACTTTTTCACCGGGCCTTTGATTTTTCACCCTTTTACCCTTTTCAAATGGGCAACCTCCCGTCTAGGATGGCGCCAAAGGGGGGTCTTCTTTGCTGATTTGGCGCAGGTTGATTGGCTCTCACACCTAAAAATGATTTTTTCCCCTAGGCAATTAAATCCCTAATACCATGCACTTTTCCGTTGAGTTAATTGTGTGCCCATTTCAGGGCACTTACCTACCCAAATTGAATGCGAAACTATTTGAATCCCTTTTCACACGCCGTGACTTCAACAGAGAGGGAGATACAAGCCGACAACGGCCTAAAAAATGCCCATTTGTAGAAACCCAGGTGCCGACTTCTCATTTGTGCCAGTCTGGTGGATTCCTCGATCCGGAGGCGCACAATGTCTTGGCGCGTTCTCATTGGGCGGTAAATTGAGCGTACAACTAAAAAGGTACGCTACAAATGGCTAATTCGAGAGGCCAAATAACGACGTGTCAGCTCCTGTGTGGTGGGCCCAAATGGCGACAAATTGCTGCCATACCGGTCTGACAAAGCAGGTCCATCGGTCAATGCGCCCAGAAATGGACCGCGCGCGCGAGGGCGCGGCCGCGGCCGGGGGAAGTTAACGGGTTTCAAGTTTCCCGCCTCTCCTCATCCCCGGCTAACCGGCACCCGTCAAAAGTCCTGGTTAAGTTAGTACTCCCTTTAGTAACTTTCGCTGGGGTGTAAGTAGTAAGATAGTAAGGTACATAAAGGGGCCACAGTGAACCAGCACCTACCAATGCACCATGACGGATGAATGGTAAGTGTTCAAGAAACAGTTTTCTGTTGGGTTCCAGTTCCTTCGCTAACCATAGTAGTTAGCTCAGTTGCTTTTTTCTTTTTTTCCTACCTACCTACTAACAACCCACAAGCAGGTTGTTATTAGGTAGGTAGAAAAAACAGCCCTTAACTATGTATAAACCATCTACTTACCTAGTAATTACCTATTTTCCTACCTACCTGCCTATGTATGAGACCTATTTCCAACAGAATTGGTTACTGAGGTGAAACCAAACATTAACCCAGTTTGAGGTTCATCCACAACTGAGTAATAACGGGCATCCAGCGGATGGTGCGCTGGTGGGTGCTTGTTCACTGTGGCCACATAAAAGTACATGATTCCGTTTGTGGCTACTTAACTGTTAACTGGACTGGATGGTAGTAGGTGTGTTAACTTAACTGAAAGTGGCCTTGCCTGCCACTAGTGTGTGAGTTTTACCGCCTAAATACTTGTCAGTTTTCAATACCTGTTAGCTCTTTGTTTTTTTTAAAGGAGAAAAAAGGGAGAATAGGTACCTAGTTAAATGAATGAAAATGAGTGTGGATGAGGCTTTGACACCAATTATATCATTTTCAAAAATATTGAAATATTTCAAAATAATTCTTCTCATATATATATGACATTTCTTGAAGAATCAATGCTTTTTTTAAAAATTTAAATAAATAAATTATATATATATATAATTTATTTATTTTTAAAAATTTAAAAGCATTGATTCTTCAAGAAATGTCCTGTTTGTTGAAATTGTAATTTTCAAAATTAAATAATTATTTGACATACATGTGTTGAAGCTGCCAAGGTACTATGGTATTGGCAAGGCCTATGGTAGGGAACCTACCCACTTTTTAAATTATTCAAAAATTCCCTGTTTCTCATTTTCTATATATTTCATAATGTATTTCCTAGTTTATTTGGAGAGCACTTTATGCACATTAGTAAATACCTCCAAGAGCCAAAATGCACCTACAACTGGCCACATATACCTAACTTGTGCCTACAAAAGGCTCCTCCTAGGCCCCTTGTCTCAAGAATGCCCCCCACCTTCGGGGCCTTACCTTACACTTCAGTTGACAAGTTTTGATCTCCAATGTGAACTCATTGTTTTATTCTTGACACATGGATGTAGAGTTCCATGCCCCATGACTTGTTGAAAAAAATAGAGTGCTAGTTCATGTATTAAATACTTTTATTTTGGCATGTGACAAAAAATTAGTCATACAAAAGTTTTTAACTATGCTTCTATTTGTGATAGAGGTTATTCAAATGAATTTTTATTGATTATATTACATGTATTATCGAACAACAATGGGTCCTTGGTCTTTTTACAGTCATGAGCCTAAATTTTAAATCAAATTAAAGTTCAAGTTAAATAAAATTCAATGAGTACAATATGATAGTCAAAATTGAAATTTTTTTGGTAGAAATCAACACATTGAATTTGCATTTAGTTGGAAACTAAAATGGGTGGGGAACAGATGGATGAAAGTGAAAATGTTTAGCATCTTTTTTGTCATCCTAGGGTTATTGTCAACAATGAAACAGATAGTCTATTGGTTTAGGGCATTCTTCCATGTGAAACATGTTCTTGAATATTTATTGCAAAATATTAGTTTTTTTGTAGTTATGTGTTATTGGAGCCCAATTGAATATGAAACTAAGTTCTACTCTTTTAACGTTCAAGGAGGGTTTGTCTCCAAGGAATGATTTTAAATTACATTTTTTATCTTATGGATTCATATACTTGCAAGTGGGTTTCATTTTTTAATTTGTGTGCATGCTTTTGTGTGTGTGATTTAGTAGCGCACAACAAGGTTCAATGAAACTTGTTTTTACACTTTGTTAGGTCTAAGGTTAAGATAATTGAATATATCAAAAAATAATCAATTTTATAGATTGACCCATCATATTGCATAACTTGTAACAAGGTATTTCATGATATTAATTTACAAAACCTAACTTGTAATGGATCCCAATAAATTGTGAAGTTGACCCATGAACATCGTTTTTTGTCTAAAATGGATATTTAATAAACTCTTATGATTGTTCAATAGATAATGAACCTTATCAAAGGTTTAAGAAATTATTTATGATCCATCCTCCTATTAGTGATAAACTATTTTAAATTTAAACACTAAAGGTGAAAGTATGAACCTTTTTCCTTGTTATTTAATTTAAATTCACATCATAACTTCATGTTTACATTATGTGATTATGTCCCACCATATTTTGTTTCATCCTTATTTTGAAAACAAGGTGCAATATTTGTAATTACTTATTTATATTTTGAAATAGACCTTATCCTAGTAGGATTGACAATCTAGCCAAATGTGATAAGCATGTCCAAACTAGGATTCATGTGAAAAGTTTAATAACTAAATGAAAAATAAGAAATGGCAAAAATGCCATGCAATTGCAAATTGTGTTAGAATCTTATAACCTCAATAATTAAACAAAATGTTGAAAAGGAAATGGGTGGGGATAATTGAAAAAAAGGGGAGAATTTATTTAAATTATTTTAATTTAAGAAATATCATTGTAAACTAATCATATTCATTTTTTAGAACTAGATGTATACAACTAAAGGTCATTGAATAAAAATGACCAAAATTTCATGAAACAAAAGTTCAAAAGTTCATTTATGTTGATATTAAGTCCAAATTCCCCTCCCACAAACAAGCCTTGATAACATGGCTTTTAAAAGATGGACAACCACAACAACATTGTCATACCACAAGAAAAACAAATCCATTATGATTAAGAGAAACAAACTTATATGTGAACTCAATTTTGTATTATCAATAAACCTCATTATATTTTGCATTTCATGTGGTTTACATTACACAAAGGAGTTGCAATTTGGTAATAAATTTGACAAGCATAAATTGATTGCATAATTCCCTAATTAAAAGGTGTTTTGGGTTATTGTCTTAAAACTATCATTATGGGCAACACTTGTTGCCTTAAGTCAATCCATATTATAATTTTTATATTCACTAATTGCATGTTAGTTATTTGACACAATTCATCATGTTCCTGCATTTTAAGACTTGGACACATTATATTTCTTTTTTTTTTCCTTAAATCTTTACATTTCTAAAACCTTGAACTTTTGAATGTGACCCTAAGTGTTTGAAAAATGGTTTTGAAAGTTGTTTTATTTCATTCATTCATTCCTTACTTTGAAGTTTAAATGACTTCCCAAACTTTTTTCTAGTATGTTCATCACATTTTCTCTTGTTAGTCAAGGATGGTAATTGATAAAGAAATATCCTTACCATGAAATGGTACCATGACCCAAGGGTAGTTATAAATTACATTGAAATTTTATGAAAGTCATTGTGCCAATTTTTCAATCATTTATTAGAAGAAATCTTGTCCATTCCAACCATATAGATGGAATTAATGTTTGAATCAACTACTTTTATGAGTATAATGAGGTTAGTTCGACATGTAATTTTACTAGTAAATGTGTGTAGTCGTATATGCAATTATTGTAATCAAATATGCAACTACAATGTTGATATAACCAAATAAAATTGCAAATGCACATTTTTCATCCAAAATTGAATGGATCCTAGGATGGATGAAAACCTAGTTGCTTTTGCAACTAGTCATGGCAATTTGGGCCCAATAATTTTTTCATAATTTACAATACCTTGATAATTAAATTATAATTGGCATCTTTTGAATTATAATATTTTTTTGATAATCAAGTTGTGTCTAATTATTTATTAGTATTTTGTAATGTTTATTGATGTTAACAATACAAATTATTATATTTTATTAAATATATTTGATTTATCATTTATAAATAATATATATGATTATTTAATTATATGTTATACATTTAATTTAAATTTTATTGGTAAAATTACAAGATATTATATTCAGAATCAAGTATGATTATTTTTTATTCAAATATAGGTTTAAGAAGTTTAAGAAAAATATCATTTATTTGATCATAAAAATTTGATCATAATTTTAAGTAAGATTTATATGTTATATTTGTAAAAAATTTAAATTTAAAAGTCCATCAAATTCATTAATTTTTTAGCATTACTAAAAATATATTAAAATATATGATATAAAAAATGTTATACATCATAAATAATATAATTGATATAAAAAATTTAGAATAATTTTTAAAAATGTGATTGATATATTATCCATTTATAATAATCATAAGTGAATTAATTGAAATTTTGATATATTATAATCACATTGTGTAACTTTTTTTTAATGAAATGAAGGATTAAAATGTGGGAGATAAAAATATTCATAAAATTATTATTCAAAATTAGCCGTAAAATATTTTCCATGTCTAAATCATGTTTTTGAATTTTCTCCCCACTGAATTGTCATCAAAACGTAATTTAATTTAAGAAATTTTTTAAAAATAAATTCAAATTAATGTAAAATTTTAGAAGAAAAGTATATTTAATCATGTACATCAAAGTACCTTACGAATAAAATTTTAATTTTTCTATTTGGGAAAAAATCAAAAAGATATGAAATATTGAATTTGATGTTTGTGCAATGTTTAAAATCAAGTATGGGCTAAATAGAATGCATTGTACTATATTTTCACAATTGGGTGGTTTGACATGGCAAAGAAGTTGATATCCATCCTTGGGGTGTAATGATGAAACCTCACAAGTCACATGGTTGTGGTCAATGATCATATGTTGATTACATATACTTCACATAGCTAGGTTATTTAACCTAAGTGCTTAGCTAGGCCCACCTAGGTACCTAGAGTAGGTTGCCTACCTCGCTACTTATATTAGGTTTTTAGCTTAGGTAATGACATGTGTCAATAATTCACAGGATGAAAAATTATGAAATTACCAACAATATGAATTATTATATTGCATTATTTTTATAAATGTAAATAATCAATTAAATATATGTGATTTTAAAAATATTATAAATCATTTAGATTAATTGATTTTTTTAATGATGCCCAATATTGTAGTCATATGTGTAATCGCATAGTCCTACAACTAGTCCATGGATGAAAAATCCTTGTAGTCACAAGTGATATGTGACTACTAGTGTGACTATACATGTTACGTGGGGTTTTTTGTAATTGGTTGTTTTTTGTAACTTGTCCAAAACAACCACAAAGTTTGTAATTGCATGTGTCAATTACAATTTAAATTATAGTCATTTATTTCTAAATTTTTTTTTAGTGATTTTTGCATAGATCTTTAAACTTTATTGGATAAAACAAAAGAACATTCATTTATGTGAAGCCAACACATGAATTCGTTCAATAATGAAAAAAAAATACAATGTAATGAATGGTCAATTTAAAATGGAGTTAACAATGGACTTTACAAACCATAATCATAAATTGAAGAATAATGATTATTGATATTTCTATTTGACAACGCATTTGTACAATTACATGTTTGAGTTCACATGAACATATTTAAAACTTTTTTAACATTTTTATTAAAAATTGGTTTTGAAACATTTAAATGTAAATATCAAAATGAACTTTGCCATAAAATATCCATGTGAAAATCCATTTTGATATTGAAATTGATGTTTTTAAATATTTTTCTTTAATAAATGCATTAAAAAGGTTCAAAATAAGGTTCAATATGAATTCAGAGTTGGGAAAATTGTTTATTTTAACATCACTTTAACCAATTTATTAAGCTTAAAATAAAAAAGGAAAGGGACTTTCAAAAGGGACTTTAATCCAACATTTTCTATCCACCCTATTGCATTTTTTCCTTTAATTTTTTCAAGTTCAATTTCACAATTGTAAACTACACAATTATAAACTACAACCATAATGTTGCAAAACCCCAAGCACAATCTACAAATCAATGGAAAACTATATTCAACCTTACATACTAATATTAAATTCCCTTCGCTTTTCTTGCCACCTAATTAAAAGTTTAGACATGGAAGAAGACTTGAACCAAAATGTTATGAACAAACACAAATTCTAACAACATATTAACACCACATATCCATAACCTTCTCTAAGCCATGTTTTATACCAACCTTCAAATTTCATCATACAAACTTGAGAATACACCATAAAATTTAACATATTTATTTCCTTTTCCAAGGCAAGAGCAAAGTGATCCCTTCATTCCCATATCTTCCACAAGTTATTTACCCCTCTTAATGTGGCCTCTTCCTCCTTGCCTCCTCCATGGATTTGTCTAGTCTAGTATCCAAAAGGGTTGAAATTAATCTCTCAAAACTATATTTTTCACAACCCCATATTTTGTGCTCTATGCTTCTTAAAATGCTTCCAATAATGTTCCATCAATTTTCTATTGCCATTTTCCATGCTATATTGTCCAAAAATTTCCTCCATCACATCTCAATCCAAGCTCCCTTCCATCAACTCCAATGTTCAAAAGTGTAGATTTTACATGAAGCCACCTTCAACTTTAAGTAAATGGTAACCCAATGCCTTTACCCAATTGGTTCTTTCTTTGTTCTATTTATTGGTATGATATTGTTTTTGACCTAGTGTGTGGTTTTGAGATGTTGTTTTCAATAATGATTAACATACTAATAGACAGCTTGGTTAAACACTAATTATTGTTTTTTGAAATTGTCAAAATTTTTAACAAAAACATGTTTACCATGGGCCAAAAGTTTGGAAGATGATATAAGGAAGTGCCAAACTTTGAACCACAACCTCCTACATTTTTAGATGTCATAGGAAGACAAAACAAGTCCTTTATTAGTTAGCCAAATTGGACATCATTTATGCATACTATTTAGTAGGTGTTAACTTTGTGATTATGCAGAGACTTAATGCCATAGGTTTCATTTTCAATTCAACGACTAATTAAAAATGGATTAACTAATAAACTAAGAAAAAAAAAATTACTTGACAAATAGTATTTTAATTAGTTAATAGATATCATTTATGGCTATCCTTATTTCACTTATAATCAAGTTATCATTATTGCTTAAACATTAATTTCTTAAAAAATAAAATGGAAATTTGCAACATATTGTAAATTTAATTGCTAAATATATATTTTAATTATTATTTATAGGCACCTTGATGAGGAACCAAATTAGATAATATGTAATTGTATGTAGCTTCATAATGATAATGTTTAAGAATGCAATGATATATACCACCTTGACCATCAAAAGTCTTTTCCCCATCTACCAATAGGCCTATTTTACTATCCTATTTGTACTAATAGAACAATTAACACTAGAAGGAACTCTTTCCTTTGCAACCAATAAATCAATGACTAGATGTTTTAAATGACTACATAATTGATTATAGTCATAGGATATTATTTCAAATCTTATGTGAAAAAAGTTGTAATGATATATTAATGATGCATTTAATTAGTAAATGACAATGTGGCAAAAGGAAAGATGACATCATCTTTTCATTGCAAATTTTCATCCATATGATATCCATGATTGATGACAAAGTGATATGGATGTCCAAGATATCATTTGAAAACGTGATTAAAATAAAATCGTTTAAAATATGATTAAAGAATAACTATGCAAATGACATGGAAAAAAAGATGTGTCATTACATAGACAATGTGTTGTACAATTGTTTTACAATGATTCAAAAATGACTAACAATAATTTAATATGAATATAAACGGACATGATGAACTACAAGATGTAAAGAACTGCTTTTGATTAATATTACACATATAGGTAACACAAGAACTTTTATTACATTTTTCTTAAGTATACTTAATCCATTCCAAATATTCAATGTGAATAAATTAGATATTATACATTGAAATAAATTCTAATGGTTAAAGTATGATATAGTATAAATAATTTTTTATGTTTTGAATCTAAAATAAAATAAAAATGTAAGATGTGGGAAATATATAATTTATTTTTAAATTAAAAATTTATCATAAATTTAAATAAAATTTAAATAATATATGCATAAAAATGAATAAATTTATTTTACATGTGTAAAAAATATATTATTACACAATTATATTATATTACATGTGTAAAACTGAATAAATTTTCTAAATTCAGAAATTTGTTTAATATTTTAATATTAATTATTAGTATTCAAATTAAAGTAAAATATTTAGAGTAAATTTATACCTTATATTTAATATGAATAATATAAATAAAACTGATTGATGATCCTTTTATAACTATTTAATGTGGATACATTATATGGAATCATCTGTATCAATTAAAAGTTATTAATAAAATTATGATATATTGGGAAAAATTTGTAAAATATATATTCCTATATCAAATGAATATTTAAGGTATGAGAAATATATTTTTCTTGTATTAGCCATAAAGGTTTCTCCATTTACAAATCACGTGTTTGATTTAATTTTTCCAAAGAATGGTCATTTAAATGTTATTCAATAAAAAAAAATTCAATTATTTTCTTTTGAATTGAATTTAAATTTTAAAAATAAATTATATAATTTTGTGCATTATTGAAAGAAATTTATGAATAAATTTTCTTTTTTTTCATTTGGAGAAATTATCAATAAGATATGAATGATCAAATTTGAAGTTTTGTGTAATGTTTAAATGTGATATGGTCTAAATAAAATAAACATTAGATTATTTATACAACAAGTGCGATGGCTTAGTCGTAAAGAAGTTGAATTCCATCCTTGGGGTGCAAACATCAAACTTTACTAACGACATTCATTTTAGTCTACATTGGAATATTGATCGAATATTCCATATTTACCTTGACTACTTTAGTAAGTTAGGTAGCTATTTAGGTGAACCTAAGTAGGTAAATTAAGTGGTATACTTAGTCATTTAAATTAAATTTTTTACCTATTTTAGGTGGTAACATATATTAACAATTGATAGGATGAAAAATAATGAGATTAAAAATAAAAATAAAAATAAACTTTATTATTTACATTACATATAACAAAATCTGTAACAATAAATATTAAAAATTAAAAAAATAATGTTTCCCAAGTTTTTGGGTCCAATTTGTAATAATAAACAACAATTAAACAATGATTAAACTATCATTAATGATTTCACATATGTCCTTTATGATTAATGGATGACATATACCACATCATGTCCTAAATGACTATTGTTCTAAAGAACTCGTCCATAATGACTTTAGGACTATTAGTCAATTTTGTCCTTCATGATTGGAATACTAGTTATAAACTTAGTCATATATTTGAAGAATTTTTTACTAATGTAACATCACTATTAAACAAGTAAAGTATAATTAATTTCCTCCATGTCCTTTTAGTTGGGACATGATCGTGCATGTTAGAATTGTAATGTTCCACACTAAGTGATAACAATGCAACACACATTGTTCAAATTTGCATTTACTTGATTTAGAATGGTTTAAAGAACATGCAAATATGTTTTAAATAATAAAATTTTTCCTTTACATGGTTCACAATAAACACATATCAAGAAGTGTAGGTTAAAAGCCTTAACAATATTTTTTAAAAATTCATCCGTTTAAACAACTAAGTGGAAAAGGTCAAAATATTCTTTCTATTCATATCTTATAATAAAAGTAATCATGGACATACATGATGATCATATCATATATTATCATGTTCAATCATCAAGGTAGACATTTCCTATCAAACTTCATTACATGTTTGAATATTAATTATAGATTTATAACTTACATGTTTTATAATAAACACATATGTTTCATATATTTTCTTTGATTGGATTACGAAACTTCTATCATGTTTCAAAAGCGAATGCCACATTTGGATGTAATCACAATATAATGTAGTTCATTACAAGTGTAACCATTATTTAGTTTAGATGTTGTAAATGGTAAATTAAGTTAATACTAATGCATGTGATATTTGTTTGTAGTAATTTTAATCATTTTCAAGATTACCTACTCATGGCTCTAAAAGCAACTATAGGCCATGGCACCACATTTGAATTCATTCATATTCATATTTCAAAATTCTATCTTAACTTCCCAACACATCTCATTGTCTAGGTGTTAATAATCAATTCACAAACATTTGTCATCAATTTTCACACTGTTTCTATTTAAGTTCATCTTTTTCACTCTCATAATAATTCCATCACTCATCACATCATTAGATTTCATTAGTGCTTTGTACACCATTATATTGATTAGTAATTTTTGTGAATTTTTTCTCCAAGTTGGGACATTTGGAATCTCAAAAAGTTATGAAATATCTTACAAAGTTATAAATAATTAGGGTTGCCTTCCCAGTTTGTAAAGTCCCTCATTCAAAAATTTGCAACTTTGTAAAGATGACCCAATTTAAGCACAAATCAACCTTTTAAGTTGTATTCTAAAAGTTCAAAACTCCTTTCAAACAAAAGGAGAATTCATTTTGGGCATTCGAGCCCAATATTATTAGAAACTTTTTGAAATCTCTTCAAATAAAACATGATTTCCTTTAATATGCTTCTTTGGGGTACACTTTTCTTTGAATTTAGAAAATATGTAAGTAAAAATAATAGAGAGTGTCATATATTAGTTGTTGGGAGAAACATATAATTTAATTAGTTTTATAATATGGTTAAATGTTTATTCTAAAAAAATTATGATTAATATAGGATATGTGTTAAACCCCAATATTAGGAAAAATAAAAAATACGTAACATATGTATTTAAATTTAGGTATCGGTTGTTAATAGGTTAAACTAATAAGTTAGTAAATGAAATAGTAATGGTAATATATCAAAGAATACAAATAATTGTTGTTGTAAACACCATAATTCAAGAGACTACAAATGATTTACAAGTGTCATTGAAGTTCTTTGTTGCATTTCCATCCACCCTTAAAAAGCTAGTGGTAATGTTCATTTTTCAACACATGCCAATGACCCTTTCATTGAAGACTAAGATTGACCATAAGAACTACAATAATATGCCAAATTTGACTCATGGGGACATCACTTTTTATATATTTTATGAAAAATTTGAAATAAAAAGGTATTTTTTAAATTTGTTATGAAATAATAACATATTTTGAATATATTCTAGGTATATTTTATAATATACTAGGTATAGTTTAAATATATTTTCATAATGAATTATAAACACCTTATTTATATTTAAATAAAAATTTAAAAATTCAATAAGTTGCACCATTTTTTTTTTGCACACCATTTGGAATAAAATGGAAGTGGTTTCCTTGTGATTTGACTAATATTTGTGTTACCATTTCACTTTTTAATTTTCTTTCATGTGGTGCTTCCGTGTTCATTTTGAAATAATTTTTAGAATCTTTGAAATTTGAGGCTAAATTACAATGATTTTCTATTTCAAATTGATTTATTCTATTTCTCACATGAGTTGTTAGGGGTGGAAATCTTGATTGCAACAAATGCAAGGATGACTTATTTTCTCAAAAATAGGTCATACATTCATCATTTGTTTTCTATCCTTCTTTGTTTTAATGAAGTGGAATGGCCAATGGTTCAAAACATTATATTATATGTATGCTACTTGTTTGGTAAGAACTATAATTTGTCAATCAAGGAAATAAATTGTTGTGTTGTTTTTAGTACATCTTTCAAATGTTCAAAAAATGGGGTTCATTAAATGTGTTCCTTCTTTTTAAGCATGTACTAAGATTGTAGTTTTAAATAAATATAAGCTACCGAAATTTGATGAAAAAATAATTAATTAAATTTATAGTGCCTTAAATATGTCAAATTACCAAGGGCCTTGGGCAATAGACCTTAGGTCATACAAAACTTCTTGATAATGCCAAAATTCGAATTAAGGAATACATTTTGTGAGTGAGTTTTTGGAATACTACTTTTTTTCACACACTTTATCATTTTGTTTGGGTGGATTTCACATTCCCAAATTTTTCCTTATAACAATAATTCCATCAATAATAAAATGGCTTGCATTGTATATTTTGGATGAAGTACAATTGTTTTATGATAAAAAAAGCCAATAACACCAATAAATGAGCATATGAAACATCAAAATGGTTGTTTTTGATTGGCCAACTATAATTATTAACTTGAAAATTTCTGTTTAAATAATCTTTCACTTTAATTTGTCCCATTTGTCATGTTTATGGGTGGGGGTTGGGAAATGTTCAATCAAAACACTATGTTAGATGTGATAAAAATAAGGCTATGGGTGTACTTGCTCTAAAGCATTAAGATTTGTTCTCAACTTGATTAGATTTGACTTACTCATAATTGGTCACAAACCCGAAGTTAGAGTTGTGACGCATAATGTAATCCCTGATTTAAGAATTTTGTGCAAAATAATTAATATATTTTAAAATGTTAGCTTCGACAAATGGTTTTTTTGATTTTGAAAATTTTGACATGTAAGAAATTTTATAATTAAAAGACGTTCTAATGTTATGTATTTGGAAATGCACAATGCACATTTAGATGGTGGAGACTAGGTTTTAGTGCAAATTCAATAGCTATTATTTTGCTTTGATTGGGTTTTTGAAAAAAATGACACAATGAATAATGATTTTATTAATTCAAAAAATTGAAAAAATTAATTAATGCTAAATTTGCCAAGGTACTATGCTAGGTAACGTTCATTAAGTCCAATCACATGTGATCACAATATTATATTAAGTTAATGTTAAAAGATTTAAAAATAAACCATTTTAGACCTAAGATGATAACTCATCAAAAGTGACATTGTTGCCCGTATTGCATAAGGTGTTGACTCAATGCTAGGGCCATGTTAAGAGCATTTTCACTGTGTTCAGTATGTCACTCTGGATAATAAAATTAAATGTCTAGGTTTAACTGTTTTTTGTTTTTGGCAACCTCACCAATAAAACTGTAACTGGAATTGCACATATGTGGGGATTACTAATAGCAAACTACCTGGACCAATCATTATGATCGACCAATCAGAAATACTGAGCTCCAGTAAGGTCCAATTTATTACACTCTTTTTTGGAGGTGCACAATTGTGTTGCGCCTTTTACTAGCCACGACAAGCTGCACAAATTTGGTGCAGAAAATATAATTTCCCGAACTAAATCGGCACGTTTTGACTTTTTCCCAATAAATTTTACTATCTGGAGTCACATACTGAGCACTGTTGGAGATACTCTAAGATAATGGTACACTAACACAAAATTTTACAAAAACATAGATTTCTTTGTAAAACACTAGTCTTATATAGTAACCCCAAAAAAGGTGTTTTAAGTCTGTTATAAAATACCATTAAGATGTGAAGAAGATTATTATTGGAGTTGTGGACCTTTTGTGAAATTCTTGCACAATTTTGTTTAAAATTTTAAAATCCTTTAACTTTTGACAACAACTTCCTCTGGTATTGTTGGTTTTGTTAAGGAGGACCTTCTTAAGCTTGTGGAATGCAAAGCGCATTCTCATGCAATTAATTATTATTATTTTTTTTTGATGATTTTCTTTCTTGTTGGACTTAGTTTGTTGTTGCACCTTCAATTGATTTTTTTTGAAATGCTTAGGTTTCTCTCTTATTGGTTAGCTATGATTTGCAAAGGTAGAATCAAGAATATTGCATATTTAGTTTTTGGGCCTCGATGGAAAAAGGCTTGTGATATTTTTAGATTATGTTACAGAATGAAAAGTAATAAAAACTACTTCAGATCTTGAAATTCATGTTACAACAAACATTGGCTTTCTTGCATTGAGAAGAAAGCACCCAGAAGGGAGGGAAGAGAAAAAATTCCATAAAATTTAGACATTAAGGTAAATGTGTGAAGATTCTTGCTTGATTTTTTTCAAACCATATGTTTTTGAGACTCATTTTGTACATAATTTTGTGTGGGTAGATAATATCTAGGAAGATGTAGAATGAATGAGGGAGAACAAATTGTACATGTAGAAAGGGAAAATGAACACAAAGAGAAATCACAAAATGCCTAAAGCTCAACATGAGAATAAATGAATGATGCTAGATGAAAGACCAAACAATAATTTTGAAAACTTTCTTCTAACACCCATGACTCATGGGTGAATCATGCTAAGATGTTAAGTGCATAGTTTAGCCTACACCTAAATTTGCCATTGTCAATGTGAATAGAGGCACAAAATTCTAGCTACCACCATTTTATATATTAAAGTTACAGTGTCTGTCTGTCCGGGCAGTGCCTAGAAATTTTTTGCAGCCATAATTTTCCCAGATGTAATTGACTCCAGAGAAAAAAAAAATCAGGGGCAGTCTGATTTTTTGGGGAGCTTCCCCAGATGTAATTTTTTGAGGCAAAAGATTTGGTAGACCAGAAAAAAAAATTTATGCCTTGGAAAGCTCAGAATCTTTTTTTTTTTTTTTTTTGTA
>Ga0116227_10001179_pt1 | contig 57070 bp, 40 predicted proteins | sample S1TSphgellanicum_FD_89693 | JGI IMG/M metagenome (GOLD analysis project Ga0116227, IMG submission 89693) | Host-associated microbial communities from peat moss isolated from Minnesota, USA - S1T2_Fb - Sphagnum magellanicum MG | ecosystem: Host-associated > Plants > Peat moss > Unclassified...
TTCTTTTTTTTTTTTTTTTTGATGGGTTTTGTTTTCTGCGTCAGTTAAACTGCCCGGACCCTTTTTTCTTTTTCATTTTTTTTTATGGGTTTTGTTTTCTATGTCAGTTAAACTGCCTGGACCTCTTCTTTTTCTTTTTTTTGATGGGTTTTGTCCGCCAAGGGGGGTGCATTATGCACCAGGCTCACACTAGTAAGTATAAATGCTTTGATCAAAATACCTTTGCCAAGATTACCTATGCAACCAACTACATGAAAGGATATGATATCCTAATATGGCTTTGAAGCATAATTTCTACTTGGAAAATTTGAGATTTTCTTCTTTTTACATTCAACTTCCATGATCTTAGCACAACTATTGTTTCCATTAAAATTTTGTTTCTTTGTTGATGGTAGTAAGCTAGTAAGTATTAACTTCTAATAAGTTTTGTTATTGTGTATGCTATGTATGTATGTACTGTTATTTTGCAAATAACTTGTGATGTAGTGAGCAATTTAGGGATTCAATTCCCTAGTAAATCTATTTTCAGCAAGTAGGTTATTAAACATTGCTTGTTTATTTTGTTACTTGTCTTGTGCAATATGTATGTGTGACATATGTGAACTATACAAGATAAGCCTTGTGTTGTGGTGGGCAATTTAAGGGTTCAATTCCCCCACAAGTCATATTGCCCAAATCCCACCATAAGGAACTTGTTCATCATTAGGAAGATTTTTAGAACATTTAAGAATTACCTAATTTTCTTAGGTGGACCAAACACACACACCAAAATTAAACTACATTGCACATTTTGACATAGCCATAGACACCCAAAAAAATTAAAATTAAAAATTAAAAATGCCAGATGTCTTGACAATAAAAAACCAAGTTGCCCACCCGTCCTACAAACATATCACCAAAGTAGCCATTTAGGGCATGGTGAATGCTTCCTCCTAGATAGGATAAGTATTTTTGAAAGTTGAAAATAAAAACCCTGGTTTGAATATGATCCACAAAACTTTGGAGACAACAAATCAGAACATCTTATTACCATTAATGGTGTTATGTTCCATACCATATTAGTAAATGCACTAATCATACCTATTTCTGATTGAACTAATTATAGATTAAAAAAGAGTAAAAATAATAATGACATATGGTTATGTGTAATGCCAAAATAGGGAATGCAATCCTAAAAGCTTAAAATGAGGAAGGATAGTGGATGATTTTTTGAACATCATCCACTGATTTTTTTTACTACTAGTAGAGAGAAAAATCTCCCCTCCCAAAAAGGGCAACCTAGACCACCTAGGTGTCACACAAATCACGTTTCATGTCAAGTTGGTACTAGTATAAGTGTTGGTTTGCCCATGCCGAAGGTGGGAAAGGCGTAAGGGGAGCACATCATCCATATTATGAAATCGTATCGGGGTTGTCTTGTGGCTTACCTATGCTCGAGGCAATTCATAACCTTAGTAAGAGTCTCACTATGGCAAGGAAACCTATGTTTGTGATTTTGTGAACTCCATGAAACTCTTCCAATGTAATCTGAATATGATTTCTTTTGTTTGTGATTTTGTGAACTCTACAAAACTCTTTCAAGGTAATCTGAATATAATTCATGTGGATCAGGATTGGGGTAGAAATTTTCTTTCCACCAGCTATGAACTGGCAAGTAGGGAAAACCATTCAGTTTGAGGTGTAAGTGTTTGAGTTGTGACATACCGGAGGCAATTTCAAGCCATAAAATTTCTGAAGGTTCATCTCCTCTTCTTTGTAATTTGAATGGGTGTTTGAGCAAAGGACAAATTTGGTTAGCATGTACTTGATTGTTGGTTCTGTCCATACATAGATGTTGATTGATTGGAACAATATTTTCTTAACCAAGTTCAAACCTCGTTACAAATTAGTGCATTAGATATCTAATGTTCGACATATGGTGCAATGGATTAGAATTTGCTCAAGTATATGTTGGCACACTCTAATTACAAGCAGACCTGATGCTAAGTTAATGTTAAGAGAGACAATTATTTTGTTGCATTCACATAAGAATGTTTAACTTCTGGGCTAATCATTCACACCTAGAAAAACCATGAATGTGACGTCCATGTTAGTCAGCACTGACCTAAACCCTAAACCCTAAACTGTGTGGACTAACACAGGTCAATTTTTTTCTTACATGATGTTATCTAGATGTTAGCTTAACACTATGAGACCTAACACCAGGTCTGATTGCTGCTTTAAAGGTTAAACAATTTCAATAAAAAAATAGCACTCAGAAGAGTCTCACACAACAACCCTCCCTCTAACTAAATCTATAGTTTTCCCCATTTTCCCCATATTTGTTCTAAAATATTGCTAGTGGTTGAAGAAATGCTTTGAACTCCTAAGATCTTTACCTGTGACAAGAATGGATACTCAATAAGGAGTCTCATTTCAATTGCTGAAACAAACCCACTCTAGAACCAAAAAATGTGTTGACATATGACAATTGGAAGTCCCCAATTACAACAATTGGACCCAAACAATTGAGCTATCTATCTGTTTGCTACTGTTCCCTTAAGAGGGTTGAAGAATCCAATATCCTAAAGATCTTTCAGTGCAAGTTGAATTGCCCTTTGCATTATTCATATGAAGTGCCTGCTAACCCTAAAAAATCTACATCAACAATAAGATGACAGACCACCCTACATGAGAGTGGGATGGGAGAGAACAACCTTCTTGAAAAGGTTGCACCGAGAAACTTGTCCCTTGTGAACTGGAGAAAAAATAGTGTAGAGATTTCAGTCTAAAGCAGCCTTCGAACGACGTACAGCAGAGGTAAGACCTAAAACACTGGATGGTCCAGGAAGTGCAGGTGAGAGCACAGAAGGAGAAGCAGTGATGATGCTTCCTGCCTCTTGCAGGCTTGTTGCACCTGCAGACCTCCTTACCTTAGATATCAGGCTGTCTGCAGCTCCCTTGCTGCCCCGAACTGCAGCCCCTGAGGCCTTCATTCCTGATGATGCCCCAACTCCATCACTGTTATCTTGTGATCCATTTGAGGATGTTGAAAGGCCTGGACGTGGCAGAGGCAAGTTTGCTGTCAGTTCTTTTGGTCTTGAAGTAGAACCCTTCATGAGTAAAGTAACCCTTTCTCGAACGTTCATAACCTCATCACTGCCCATCTCATTTTTTGAACGCCGCCGGACAGACCTTCCACTCATCTGTCTCTCTGCTGCCTCATTCACGACTTCAATTTCTCCATGCAGAGGATCTTTACTTGGTGTCATCAATAAACAAGAATTAGAGGCATGTTTTTCAGGAGTTGGAGAAGACCAGAGAGCATTGAGCTGATTGCCACAAGATTCTGCAAATCCAAAAGCTGAAAATTCTCTGTGACCTCCAGTGGAATGTCTCCGGTTGTGTGCACTCAGTGCCAATTTTACATGAGGCACGTGTGGCTGATCTTCATACAGGAACTCAGCATCAGTTTTGTACACATCCATCTCTGTTCCTTCACCACCTGCTCCAGTTATGGATGCTAGTCCATAGTATCCTCTCAACAATCCCATGGCAGATGTAGGAGCTCTCTTCTCGGGAGATCTGTACCTGATGCCATTGTTGGAAGTTGACTGTGGGCCACTGGCTAAGTACTGCAAACCACGATCGACAGATGAACTTGCATACCTGCAATCCCCAAGTTGAAAAGCTAAGATTTATCCTCAATGGGTCACACAAGATGGCATGCATGCATGCGCACATGTCATCCAGAAATGAAATTTCTATCTGCATTTGGCTGCTGCTCCTCAGTCACATGGTCTACAGGATTTGGCCTTGCCAGTAGCTCCAAGAGTTGGAGGGGGTAAAGAAACAGATCGCCTCAACACATTCAAGATAAACCAAATTGGTTGCATGCTTTCTTTCTGTAGACATCTCCTTCGTGAAGGCTACATACATACCGCGTACGACCAGATGAGTTTTTGTGGGCAGCAGCTGAAGGGGAATGTTTTCCTTGAAGAGGTATCCGTAATGTTTTGAGTGCATACATCTGGAAATCAGTGGTCAGTGCATTCAGGCGCTTGATATCTGCAACCTGCAAAGCACAGGGTCATGACCACATCTTCAAGGACTTGAATACTCAGATTATCAGAGTATGGTTTGCACACACACTGATGGGGGGTTTCAGCTTCCAATGCAATGTCATTTCCTGAGAATATCATCTTTCCCACCCCCCCCCACACCTGACCCACCCATTTCAGTCAATCCAAAGATCAAGAAATGCCCTTGTTCTTCATTCCAATGAGATAGATCTCACAACTACAAAGTGGAAATTTGAGACTGGAAAGAGCGTGAGAGAGAGTTCGTTACCTCGACACCATACTTGATAGCGACTCCTGCGAGCGTGTCAAGCTTGGAGACGGTGTGTTCCATGTAGCCTATACTACTACTACTACCTGAGGTGCTGGTGGCATCATCAATGCTTGAAGAAGGCGACAATCGAGCAGCCATGTCTGTCACCCCAAGCGGATCTCACTCCGTAGATTCAGACAGCAGCAGCAATAATTTCCACAAGGGAAGTAGAATCCCTCATCATTCTCTTCCTATCCTCGTTTCCTTCTCTCTCTCTCTCTCTCTCTCTCTCTCTCTCTCTCTCTCAGAAGCGATCTCTTTATCTCTCACCCCGGAGTAGAAGGCTATTGCTGTCTCGATCTGGTTTTTTTTCCTTCTGCTTTCTCTGCAGCAGGAGATATGTGATGCGTAGCAGCGAGGTGGTCATCTGGGCCCAAGTGCGCGCGGGTGGTAGGAGCTTACGGAATTAGGGTTTGGCGCTCTGATGAGGCTTCTTCTGTTTTGCATTTGCGTTTGCTCCTTTTGCTTTTTGGTGTTGCGCTGCAGTTGTCGTGTTCCAACTCCTAACGCACACGTTTTGGTTGGCGTGGTCATAATATGATATAATATAATATAAAAGAGTATATAATACAAAACTCTTACTATTATATAAGAGTTTAATAATAAAAACTCTTATTATTATTATTAGTATTCCCATTCCTTTTCTTTTTGCCATGGTGGCTGCATGCCAAACTATAACGAGGTAAATAATTATTACCAAATTATTAAAGAAATTTCAGGAGGCAAAAGTACAGGACAGATTTCGTCACATGGATGTAGAGTTGACATTTCATAGATGGATGGTACTTAATAAGTCGTCTCAGTAAATAGTTTTCTGTAGGGTTCCAGTTCCCTAACTAGCCAACCATCGTGGTTAGCTCAGTTTCTTTTTTTAATATTTAAATACCTACTAACCAACAAACTGCTTGCAAGTTGTTGCATGCAGGGTGATGCCCGAAGAGTTCCGGAAGTAAATCTCCTGCCCGAGGTGGACCCGCCGGGTATCACAGCAAAACCCGATACAAGACATTTTGGAAACCTAGTTTCCTAGGTATCTGCCCATAACTATGACCTACTTCATACAGAATGGGTTATCCAATGTGAGGGAAGAGCTGAGGGCGAGACCTGAATTCGTAGAATCGGCCCCTTGGAGGTCTTTACCAGGCGTAAAGATCTGGTCAAATTTCAAATAGCTGTGATTTTGTTGGTGTTGCCTTGGTAGGCAAGGATATTGTGTTTAGATTCATTATAGAGTATATAGTAGCTTGAAGGATTTGGGCCCCTAGGTAATAATAGGTCTATTTTTATATGAGGATTTTTGAAACTCGAGATTAGTTACAGAGTTATAATATCTCAAAGGATTTTGGTTTCTTTTAGAGGGTTTTTTGAAGATTATATATTTTTGCATGGTGAAATGTTTGAGTTTCCATAATTCTGCTTTTGCCTTAAGATACTTTTTTATGTAAATGGCAAGGCCACAGTGTGACATACCACTTGTTTGTGCCAACAATCTGAAGAATTCTCTTGTTAGAAGGAGAAATGGATTCTATTTCATGTTGATTGCAATAAGTCCTTTCTTTCGTCTGAAACTTTTCCTTTTCCCCTCAAGTTCAATATGGTGATATTTCTCACCCTTTTTAGACAACAAAGGTGTTTTTTTTTTTCTTCTTCTTCCGAAGGCTTTTCCCTTTGTTAGGAGGAGGGAGGGGTAGGAAGAAAGAAATCCTGAAAGAACTTCTTATTCTAAATCCCAACTTGGTGAAGACCAATGCTCAAGAAGAAAAGGTTTATCATAATGGAAAAAGATACTCCATTTTTTGGTATATGGCGTTAAGCAGCAAAAATCACAAAGCAAGTGGGGATCACTAAACTTGTCCATGCAAATGGCACTGATTTCCTTCAGAATCTTATGAAGAAATTATTCTTCTTTTGAGCCAAGCAAGGGTGGGTTTTTGAAGCTCAAGAGTGGGGGTGGGCAACAAGGATTCAATGAAGAGGATGGTGTCTCAAAGACAAAGGATCCTCAAGTAAATAATTACCAAAAACCAACATGTAACCAAAACACACACATACATATATATAGGAACTAATAAAAATAAGTTATGAATCCCCAAAGTAAAATTGACTTACTTTTCGAATGTGGCAAGTGCCACATGTTGAATCCAATATCATCAATGTTCAATAAGCTTTGGGTTAAAGAATTATCCTCGGAGCATAGATAATTGGAGAATTATAATAATTGTAGTTATAAATAAATAGACCATGAATAGTTGGTATACCTTGGGCCTCACATGGGCCCTTATTTCGGTAAGGCCGCTTGCCTGTGTGCTTTACCTTACATACAAGGCACTCAGAAATTTTTGTTAAGTATATTTGGAGGTCACATTATATCTTGCCTCTTTGTCCAGCCCGGATTAAAAGTGAGGAACGCTACTCAGTTCATAGACTGTAGCACGTTTCAGTGTCCAATTCAGGCACTTTTTGGGCCACAGTGAACCAGCACCCACCATATGAAGGATGGATCATAAGTGATCAGGAAACAGTTCTCTGTTGGCTTCCAGTTCCCTAGCTAGCTAACCATGGTGGTTAACTCAGTTGCTTTATTTTTTTACTACCTACCTACTAACAACCCTCAAGCAGGTTGTTAGCAGGTAAGTAGTAAAAACAGCCCTTACCTACGTATAAACCACTATTTACCTAGTAGTTACCTATTTTCCTACCTATCCACCTATATATGAGACCTATTTCTTACATAATTGGTTACCAAGGTAGAACCATATACTAACTCAGTTGAGGTTCATCCACAACTGAGTGTTGATAGACATCCAGTGGATGGTGCGGTGGTGGGTGCTGGTTCACTGTGGCCCACATTTTGGGGCTTGTTAGTAGTAGGTGGTCAGTTTCACTTGTAATGGGAATCCATGGTGGAGAACATGCTTGAGATGTGATTCAACAGTGGGGGAAAACCCATTACAGTCCGGAACAGGCCATGGTAGAATCCATCTCTAGAATGGCGGCTCTCCACATTCCTAACTGGAGATGGAGATGAGGCTTGTTCCGTAGAACAATTCGATCTATGGAACCGTTGTACTACGGAACAAGCCTAATGATCTTTCACTGCAGCTCCCTGCATTGGGTGTACCACAGCACTTACACTGGTACCTAGGCTTTACATTCTTGAGCAATGCCTCTTCCAGATTTCAGGCCTTACCTACACTGGTACCATGGTAAAAACTAAAAACCCTAAAAAAAACATTTGGGGTTGCTTCTAAACAGTTGAGATAGGCTATCTCAACCCAAGAATAAATCATGGTCTCAGAGTTCAAAATTAATATTTCCTTGGTTAATTATTAGCTTGAAGAGGTCTTACTCAATAAGGTCTTCCAAGTTACTATGCTGGTTCAGCCTGGTTGCAGGTACAGCATCTACATTGGCAGCAACGTTTTTTTAACTGGTGAAATTTCGCCAAAACATGAAAAAAAAAAAAAAAATTGAAATTTTGAAAATGAACTGACTTTGGAGCATTTCGATAGTTAAAAGCAAGAAAATAAAAATAAAAATCATCAGATTTCTATATTTGGTTCTATGTGCTCTGTCATGAATATAGACAGTTGATTAAAGATTTTTACTTCACATCTGGTTTATAGCCATATTTTTGGCTACATTTTCCTAGGAATGACTGCTATTTTTGCTTCATTTTCCTATGGATAATCACCACTTAGGCTACATAAAGAAATTCCTAAAAGGAACACTCCCAAACATGTTTTTTGAACATAATTTCCAATCAATTGTGCTCCCAACCTTTCTTCATATTTCTCACATTTGTAACTTGTTTATGTCATGTGGCCTAAACCTCAAAAATTTTGCACTTTTGTCACTTTTTCTTGAATATTTTTGGCAATGCTCATTGAGTTCAAAGAAACATCTTCTCATTGAATTTCAACATTTAACCTCAATAATTATATTGATGGCACTATAAACCATATTCAAACCAACTTTCTTTGCCACTCTTTATGCCAATTTGATTCATTGATTAGTAACTAAATAGGTATGGTTTGCTTTGTAGAAAAGGTATTAGCTAAGGCAAAAAAAAATGGTGGCGACCATGTCTAGGAATAGAATATACATGCAACCAATGAGATGACTGAGCATGTACACCCTAGAGTGTTCATCTTTTTCCCTTTGGGGGGTGGGGGGAGGTGGTCAAGGGATGGAATTTTTTAATTCTTACATTCCCAATGATGTTCCTCATGTTCCCATGACATTTCCCAAGGGTGTTCCCAATATCACCTCATTTTATCCTGTATCCTTTGCCCAAAGTTCTCCCCTTCGCACCTAAGGGGAGGCTCTCCAACCTCACATTTGTTATTTTGGGGAGTTTTCCAATTTTCAACTTTTTTGTGGATGATGAACCAAAGGAAAATACAAAACTTGGGAGGCAACCCATATAATGAATAGGCTCATGTTTTGGTTTTTTTCTTCTTGAATTTAAGAGCTTTACATTCATCAAATAGTATTATGCTAATACAAGGAATGTGGAACCAAGAGATGGAGAGAAGAGAATTCTTAGAACATTAACAAATATAAAAAATTGTGCTAGTTCTACAACGCCATTTTCATCTCATTCAAATTCAAATTCAAGAAACATTTCTCATGTAAACCTTATATAATCTTATATGGATGGGAAAGGCTTATAAATTTGGATGATATTCAATATGGATCACATAATTGAATTATTTAGTTGACTTGAAATTGTGGCAAAAATCAATGTTTCAAAACATTGAAGTTTGATTGGTGTTCCTTTTAGTATATATATATCCATGCTTGACATAACAATTTCATATAGACTAGCACATGTGTGAAATATATTGGAACCAAAATCCAATCCTCAAGTTCTTTGACAAGAGGCATGAACATGTTGTTTTGTAATTTCTAATTCTAAATTGTGGTTGATGCAATGATGAACTACATATTTGTGAAAGTGGCATCAACACCAAAATCTAGTAGTAGAAACATTGGATTCAATTAAGGTGTGTTCAAATTGTTTTGTGCTATTTCATTTAGAAACACGGCATGAATGTTGAATTATATGAAACAATCTTCTATATTTGAAAGATCCATTACGCTTACAAGCATAATGAAAGTTGCACAAAATAAATTATGCATACACAATCACAAATCAAAACTACAAGAAATGATTTAGACATGAATGTTCATGGTTGGAAAAAATGAAGCTCCACATGTGTTTGCTACTTTTTTTTATCTTCACATATTTGTGACACTCCTCCAATTTTCACTTGTACATATCATTTGTAGGAGTGAATGTGCTAGCAAGTAGAAATTACTAAGTAAGTGTTAAAGCATCTCCATCCATAACCCTTATTTGAATTTTTATCAATGTTTATTACATCCAACATACAATGTTAATTATCCTCTCATACTCACCCATAACGCATGAAAAATGGACAATATTAAATGAAATTTTATTAAATGTCAACAATTTGGCCCAATTGTTATTGCTAACTAGTCAAAAAAAAATTATTGGCCCTTTACATTTCATTGAACCCAGATTTTGTTCACATTATTTGATTTCCATATTTTATTCATAACTATGTATAGTTCATTTTAATGTTGCAAATGTTCTTAAAAGTAACTCCATAGGGGTTTAACACATGCTCCAATAACACCAATGGGCCTAACCATGCTAACATATACCAAAACAATTGTAACCACTACTTAGTTTTGCATATTTAATATTTATTTAAAATTGAGAAATGGAGTTGTTTTTGTACAATTTTATTTTCAATATATTGATATACATATCTTGAAATTTTGAAATCAATAAAAAAAACCCAAAAACATTTCAAAATTAATTATAATCAATGTTTTTTGTAGCTTTTAAAGTATAAAAACACTATTACAACTTCTTGAAAAGATTTGAAAATGAAAAAAAATAACATGAACCTTAACATAGTAGTATAATATATATTTTAAATATTTTTGAAATTTTTGTAAAAATAATTTTTCCAAGATTTTTCCAAATAAGTAGTAAATAAACAAAATGTTAAAGGAGTAGATGTGGTTCATTATAACATCATCGGACCACAATCTAATGATGTTGTTGATTTCATGCCTTTGATTTGATCCCAACAACAACTATGTTGTCATAATTGACATTCTAGCCTTAAGGAAAATATTGAATCATTGGCTACAAATGTGCCTTTTAGCACATCTCCAAATTCATTCATATACACCTAATCAATAGTCACCATGTTCCCCCCTTGTCCACCTCTATGCCCCATACCACATGACCCACCATGAATAAGCAACAAAAGGAAATTTTGTTGTTGTAGATGAGGATAGACAATTTACAATATTGTTCATTCACATTTCACAAAACATTCATATATAAGGAATGGCAAGAAATCAAGCACATTTTGGCATTATGTAATTGTTCATAATGCAACAAACAAGATCATGGGTCATGATGACAAACCAACATGAAGCTTGGAGAGCAAATGGTGCCAAATCAAACATGACATGTTAATATTTATTGGAATTTATGCATTTGTGGTTGTGTTGAACAAATCAAAGATGTTAAAAGATGACACATTATAAAAAATGTTGGATTGTATAGGGTGAAGCAAGGAAATAAACAAATGTTCACTTTTGTCCATCATTGGTTCCGGTTCATAGTGGTTTTTCAGTGCTCAAATAATTGAAAAGTGAAGGTCACTATAATCAAGTGACCTTGAACAAATGAGGCTATGAACATCAAGGACAATGTTATAATTGAAGTTGCAAAAGGTGTGCATTAAGCTCTAAAGCTTTATGAATACATGGTAACAACAAATAGACCATAGTGTGAAAGCAAGGGAGGAAGTACTTGGAGCATAAACTTGTGCCACAATAGTCATGGCCTCATTGAAATTGAAAAAGACAATGGTTTTCAAAAACCAATCTAACCTTGTGTTGTTTATAATGTTGTCGGTATGCTTGCATGTGTTAAAATAATAAAATATGTGTGACAACAGAATGTAGAATAGATGCACAACTTGCACTGTTATTTGAGCTAGGATGTGCCCCCAAGTTTTGCAACCAATTCTATTGCTACATCTAATGCATTGGAATCATCATCATCATCTCAAACTTTCACACCAACACCCACATTTCTTTCCCAATGTGCCTTCAAGCAAACCAACTTCTCATTTTGCATTTGTAATGGAGTTTAGTGGAGTTTTTCATGACACATAGATAATATACAAAGGTGCTCAAAGCCCATCCATGGAAGCAAACTATTCAATTTGTAACACAATTAAACTTGAGTTTGTACAAAAAGACTCAAAAGAATGAAGGCAATCATATTTGAAACTTTTTAGGGTGACATTCAAAGCTTGATGGATCAAATTTAGATTGAAAATGATAAAGTGACATTGAACAATAGAACTCAAGGACTAATGTGTTGGTTAGGATGAAAATATAAAACTAAGGAAAATTGGTCATGTTCCATTATGCACTAGCATGAGCTAGTGAGTGTCTTCATGATTAAAAATTGATTGAAATTCAAATAGGATTTGGGCATAAAATTATGGCTTGAACTAGAGCGAATAAGTGAGTGACATTCTAACTATTATGTGTGCATATGATGGATGGGTGTACATCTAGACGATAATTTATAGATGTAGTAAGGGAAAAAGAATTTGGACCTACATAAAAGGCAAAGTCATTACATGATGAGTTGCTTGTTGCAATGAATAATGTTGCAATGCAACAATGATCGTTTGTTTTAATTCATGTGACATGCCTTCTTATGGCCATAGACGTTGTATCAAATCACCACTATCTATTAAGTTACCACTCAATGATAGATGTGCAATTCACATTCTTCAAGTCCATGGTCCTTTGCATGTATTCTTGAAATGAAAGTTCACATTTACATTGTCTTTCAATGTTTTCATATGTAAATAATGCTTCTAAATTGTAATGTTAATACAAGTGTTCATGGAGTTGTTTGAATGAAAAAAAGAAAACATCAAGTGAAAGATGCAAACATATACATCGTTTGAATGAAAGAACATCAAGCAAAGGATGCAAATAGAGGTGTGAGGAGCACAAGGCTTGTGTAGAAATGTTTTTCATGTGAAGTTGGTGGGACTATGACCTTAAAATGTGTAAGTTTTTTTTTGTGTGAACAAGGCCCAAATAAAGGTTTAGATGAAAAAACAACCTTATGGATGAAAAGTTACGATATTTTGAACCGACGAAAAATGCCAAAGTAAGGGACGATTGATCATCATGAAACGTTTGACGGAACCACTATGTTTCATTTGTTGACTTTTTTGTTTTAATGTTGTGTTGTTGAACTTTGTTTTGCTTTCTTCATGGTTGTGATAATGTTCGGTGTTGATCAAGTGGAATCTTACATTGTTTTGGAGTTGGTGATTGATGGAGGGTGAACGTTGCAATATATGAAGGGGCTTCTTACATTGTGAAGTTAAGTTCCTGCATTAAAGTTTGAGTTTTTTTTTTTTGCATTTTTTTTTCTTGATAGTTTCAAGTTTGTATGTTTATTGGGGGTTTTTCCTACAATAAGTTCCAAGGAGGAGGTTTGTGAAGGAGGAATGGCCTAACTCCATGAAATTTTTAGAGTAGAATGCCTTGTTTTTCCACTGTGCCATAGCCCTCTCTTAGGTGTAAACAAATCGTGTTGCATAATGTAGGGACTAGTTGAAGAAAATGATGAAAAAATAAGGGGTTCTGAGAGTGGTTTTATTATGGTAATTGGACTGGGTGGAAAAAAATGTTGCACTATTGGGACAAAGTGGTGGTGTGTGTGTGAAAAGGAGGAGGTGGGAGTTCTAAAAGGAATTGATGTGTAACTTGAAGAACTTGGGGATTGTTGGGATATACTTGCAATGGATAATTTGTGTTGCCATTATTTCTTTGTACAACTTCTTGATATTGAGATATGGAAATGAGAGGATTTCATGCTCTGGAGTTATGAGTTGAGATCAAGAATTACCATAATTCAACAAGTGGGCTCAAGAGAGAGAAGTCAAAGCAAGTTGATTCTTCATGGTCCATAGTTTAAATGTTATAGATACTACTCAATTCAATGTTGAACTATTATTACATTATTCTTTGGAATTCCACAAAAGTTGGTTCTTAAACGTGTTTTTACTATAGTAGTTGTGGATTTGGCATTGCCCTCTCTTTTGTTGACAAGACCTCCACTATTGACACATGCACATGTGGGCTTTCTAAACCTATAGTAAACTTGCTTGACATGAAATTGCTAGACAATGCTATGTCTTTAAAAAGAAAAAAATTGCTCATCAAAGGTACTAAATTGAACACACTAAACGATTATGACATGGTGATCACAACTTGACACACTACTAGTGGAGTTGCTCAAAGTGATAACAACATCACATCCTCAAATGATGTAACCCTATCAAACTTTATTGAAAAACAAAACAAACCACAAAAAAACATGAAAATACAACCAAAATTTTAAAAATAAAATAAAATCCTATAGGATGGCAAATGGGTTAAATTTCATAAACAAGGAAGGATATTGAGTTTCCTCACTCAACTATTGACAACTTGCAATATATCAGCTTTGGGAATGGGAGGTGGATCTTGAAGAGGGGGGGAGTCAAGAGGTGGCGAAACCTATTTTTGTCACTCAACTTAGGATGGAAAATGCTTGCATCTTTTGGAGGATAATGGAATGCACTCTCCAGTGTCACGTTACTTTGAAAAGACAAGTAAGTTAACTTCGAAAAGTTACTTAACTCTGTCAGGGTTTGGGGCTCTGAGTTAAGGGAAGAAAAGTTTATTCGGAGTTCTGGAATGTTCAGTGTACCTAAACCCTAGACCCTAGCGTGCCTCCAGGTGTGAAGGACTAGGTGTAGCCTCGGCTGCCTCTCAACGTTGAATTCTTCAAGGGGAAGAGGACAACAGGAATTGGCTGGTTGTAGCGCACAGTCTTCTTTAATCGAGAGGACCAAAATCAAGCGGACCCAAAAAAAGATCTCGTCTTGCGATAGAGAAGAACAGGAATTGAGCCTGAAAGGTGTCCGTCTTCTTCTTGCTCTTAAAAGCAAGAGCAGAATTACTAATTGAGCTTCAAAGTTGTCTTTTTCTTGGTCTTAAAAAGCGAGAGCAGAATTGAGCATCCAAGTTTTTCTACAAAAGTTTCTCATCTTGGCATAGAGAAGAGCAGAATTGAGCTTCTAAATTGTCTCCTTCTTGCAGTTCAAGAATTCCGAAATTTTGCATCAAAAGTTCTTGTATGAAAGTTTCTCATCTTTGCCATAGAGAAGAGGAGGATTGGGCTTCAAAGTTGTCTTCTTCTTGCTGTAAAAAGAAGAGCAGAAATTGAGCATCAAATTTTTTCTTCTACGAATTTGTTCTCATCTTTGACATAGAGAAGAAGAGCAGGAGGATTGAGCTTCCAAGCTGTCGTCTTGCTGTTGAAGAAGAGCAGACTTGCGCATCCAAGGTTAGTTATTCTTCCTCCTGACAGAAGAATTGAGCACCCAAGTTCTCTCCCAACCCCCATAGAAGAAGAGATTAAAACATGTAAAGTTTTGAGAGCAACGAGCTTCTTGCAAGCCATAGAGAAGAATACAATTGAAGCTACGGTTTACGGTTTACGGTTTAGAATCCAGGAATCACAGGGATTGAGCAACAACAATGGAGCTAAATGAAGTAGAAAGATTAGGAGAGGAGGAGGAGGCAGCAGGAGCTCATCATCAGCAGCGGCGGCGGCAAGGAGGGAGTCCCAGCGGAAGGACGGAGAAAAAGCAGATTAGGGTAAGAGCTCTGTTATTTGCCCATGCCAGGGAGCTGGCAGGAGGAGTTTCGGAAGTGTCTCTTGACATTGACGATGGTTGGACAACAGCACAATGCTTGGAGAACATCCTAACTCGCTTCCCTGCACTCAAATCTCTTGCTTCTTGCTTGACTCTTGCCTTGAATGATAGTTATGTTGATAAAAATGCACCACCCATGCTTGTCAAGGATGGTGATGAACTTGCCCTAATTCCACCCATCAGTGGCGGCTGATGGGAAGGATTTTCCATTGTCCTCACAGGCAGGCCATACAGATCTAAGCCATAGCTTGGTTGCTAAAGTTTAGCAGTAAGTTCCAGTGCTCATTCCTGCGCATTTGTATCAACAACAGTAAAGCTCAAAGGCAGTAATTCTAAGCTCCTCTACATCTCTGTTGTAGACTCTGAGTTTGTCTGATTCCCGCTGTTTTCTTTTATTACATAATTTTGTTTCTCAAACAACACATCTTTCCAAGTAGGTATGTAGGTACTCAGTTTGTGTTCAAAAGAGCAAGTGAGCAAGCAAGCTGCTAGGTAGCCAGTCTGTTGTTACATTTGCAACTTGTCGATGTGAAGTCTAAGGACTGGATGATCTACATGAGAGGAGCATGATGCACTACTTTCATGTGAGAGGATCACCATCATGAAGAAAACTCATCATCAGTTTGAAGCCTGTGAGGAAATGGCAAGCCTCCAGTGCTAGGTTATGTAAATCCATGCAGTTTCTCCTGTCACCTTCTGTCTCACATGGTATACAAACTAGATAACATTGGCAATCCAGTGCTTCTGTTGTTAGCAAGACATCCATTAGAGAGAGGTACACCAAGTTGACAATGATGGATCCTCAGACGCAGAAACCAAACCTCACTGTGAGAACTTGCAAGTAAGGAGATACCAGGATTTTTCAATTTTTGTTAGTTGGCAATATTACATGAGATGGAAAAACCAAGGCCGACCTTCATCGATGAGAAACTGGACATTTGACTAAAGATTGCACATGTGCTCTGGGTGGCTATGAGAGCGAGCAATATATATAAGGAAAAGGGGGGGATATAGTAACAAGATTTACCCAGCATATGGAGCAAGTTGTAACACCCACTAGCTCTACATTCAGGATGTGGACCTCACATGGGGAAAGACTTCGACTCTCACAGTAATTTCAGAAGGGCATCACCTTCTTGACTTTGGTTTTCTATGTTGCTTGCCCACTTCCAGGAAGGAGAGAGATCTCTCTCCTTGATGAAAACTAGCTCCAGTTTGACCATTTTGAGTCAATGGCATTTGCTGGCACCTTACCATCCAGTGACCGCCTGCCATGTTCAAAAGCACTCCCTGCTTGAGCCTTCTCCTTCACACTATAGACAGCTGCAGCTGAAAACATCCAAATAAGGCACAGGCCTAAATGAATCCTTTCTCATTCCAGTATAAAATATAGACTTGTCTAGAGTTTCAGATGTCCTAACTCTGCCTATAACATCAATAAGCCATTTATAGACATTGTAGTATTCTCCTACTGAAGGGATTATCTTTGTCTTGACAGAAACCAAATCCAACCCTAAAATTTGTCCACAAAGCCCACAAATGTGTGGTATTCACTTACCACTTGTAGGTGATGTGACAGAGTAAGCTGATGCTCGACCAGGTGAAGAAGAATGACGCGATGTGCTAATCCTCCACATGCAAATATCCACTGATCCAAAGTGTGATTTTGCTGGTGCTTTATAATCCAGTGAAGAAGAATTTGTAACACCCCATGACACACCAGTCCCTCCAGAACCCGAAGCACTCCTCTGGAGCTTAGGAACCTGAGAAGATCAATTCACCACTATTGTCAGAGAACCAGCTGCTAGAGAAAGAAGGCAGGTTCACCATAGCAGCCAATCCATCAAGCTCACCTCTATGAAATACCCCACTTCATCAGGTCCCAAAATTGATCCAGAAGCACAAAGCAATTTACCAGAAACTGTAAAATCCTCATCGTCAAAAAGACAGACAAATGCATCATGGCAAAGATGATGTTTCACATTCCTTTGCTTTTTTGGCCTCAACACAAAGGACAAACCTGGAGGGATGAGCCAGAAGTGCCTGTTTGATTTTGTTGGCAAGAAGCAGTTGACGGTTGCTTCTTTTGAGTGTCAGTCTCTTCCCATCGAGATGATGTGAAAGGGATCTCCTCCTCAGTCACCTGTGAAAGTTCTGTGATCGATGGCCCCATAGAGCGTTGCTGTCTATGCAACTTGACAGCTGCTCTTCCTCCTGTTGGGAAGTTGCCTGTAGTAACATCATTGAGAGGAGGCAAGGGGAGTGGGGAGGCATTTAGAGTACTGTGATCTGACTGGGCAGCTCTAGTCAAAGGAGCAGAGTGGGCAATTGGGCTTGGAGCACATACTGCCACCATTGATGAGCTGCTGGCACTAAGAGGTGGCGGAGGAAGCTTGTGGAGCTCACTGATTTGTATTGTTGACATCTTTGGTGGGGAAGTAGGAGGAGATATTTGTGGGGAACTATATGTGGGTCGTCCTGGAGACTGCTTTTGTCCAGAACTATGGTGGTGGTGATGGTGGTGGTGGTTCACGAGAGACGACACCAAAGGCCCACTGTTTGAAACTTTTGACGGAATCGGTCCACTGCTGGTTACAGTGGAACGGTACCATGGAGCAGCTGGAGATATTAAAGGTCCAGAATGACTGTACCTTTTCTTGTTCTGAGATAGTGCTATGGAGCTGCTGCTCAATGTGACAAAACCTTTTGAGGTTGAGGAGGAAAGAGGAGGTGCACCAAAGTTGACAATGGGGGGTGACGTCGTTGATTCCGGTGGCAGTGGCATGGGCCATGAATTCGGGGGTGGCTCAAATGATTGCAACATTGGGACACCCATTTTAGTTGTTTGTCCATGAACCCGTGGTGGTGGAGTTACATGGATGGAGCTCTCCAAATGAGACGATGCTGTTGTTTCTAAACCATGGGTTGTTGGACTGTGGCCAGATGTTAAGGGATAGTACTCAAGAGCAAGCATGTCATGATGCATACCTCCCCCACTGGAGCTGTGTCCTCTGTTGGCATTGGAAGGCATTGGTGGAGACCTTTTAGGAGGAGGCCCTGAAATAAATTGATCAGGTGAATCTACATCAATTTCCTGAATGTTATCCACTCCTGGAGCGACAACCAGGGGTGAAGTAGGCGCCGATCTACTGCCATTCTCTTTCCAAGGATGATGCACCGGAGAGTAGATGTCATCATCATTGGCATAGGTGCCATTCTGGCTGTGCCTGACTGTTGCTTCTAAAAGAGAATTCCATTCTTGTGACAAGTCAACAGGTGCACCAGCTTCCTGCACGAACAGGGGAACACAGGCATTTGTGAGTGTGAAATTCAAACACCCATTTTCTAAGCAACCTCAACATTCCAACAAGGTTTGTCTGCCACTTTACTGCAATTCTATCCTCCTAAAAGAAAATAAAAAATCACAGCAGACACAGCATTATCACAGGGCATTGTTTTATAACCACAGTAGCTGTAACTCCAACTATCAGACACTACTACATTATTCTGCTGCCTATTGATTGTGGTCATCACTAAGTTTCATACAAAAATTGTACTTACATGCACAAAGCTTTCAGAGCCTGAATCCTGCCCGTCATCCAGCTCTTGTTCATGTTCTTGTTCATGGTCATCAGTGTAGGAGCCATCATCAACATCAACAACTGAACCTGCTTCATCATCATCTGCATCATCAAACAACTCTTTGTCCGTTGGACTAAGTCTCCGATCAATATTGTGTTCCTGGCTGATTTGCTTCATAAATGGCTCGATTCCATGGAGAGATGTAAGTCCTCTGGTCAGAAGATGCATCTGATCAAACCCGCAAAAAAACCTCTTCAGTTGGGTGCAAGATGCCAAGTAAAAAATGTATGGAATGATCTAACATGAAAGTATCAAGCTACCAGTTCCTTCACCTTCTTGTGCACCCAAATGTGCAATTTACTGCTGGGATTGCACCCTATCACCCTTTTAAGGATCTACTGCATTAAGAACATGGCTTCTTTCTAGTTTAATTGAACACTATGACATGAGAGAAGCAAGAGTACCTACCTGTGCAGCATGGTGACGAGCAGCCTGAGTAATGAGGCTCTGTGCGCGCCCCTGCTCTAAAGAGATCAAGCGACAGCTCAGAAACCTAGAAACGTTATCAAAATCTTCTTTTGCTGCTTGTAATTCTTGATCACTCTGGGCATCCACTTTATTCTGAGTGTCTCCTTTACCCTTTTTTAGCCTCCCTCTTGCAACACGCATTCGATGTTGGTCAAAAATTTGTCTGCACATCATCAGTTTTTGTCATATTGCAACAACACACAATAAATGCTGTTGACATCACATGAACAACCTTTGATGGCTCCAACAACAATTTGTAGGTCATCTGTAAAGATTGAAGGTGACAGTACTGAGTGGGACAAGTTGTCTCAAAACTGCTATTCTGTTGATTTTTGTTCACTAAATTTCATCAATTGAAAAGCTATGGGAGTTGGTCCCAGAAGATAATTCAACCAAGAGTTGGGGAGTAGAAGTTCAATGGGTGTAGTTTCCTTGCCTCTTTTCATCATACTGTTTCTTAGTCCCCTGTCAACAAGTAAACCACCTGGCAAAATTAGCAGACCAACAACACTAGTTGTCGGGTGGGACATTGCCACCATCTCACAAAACAATCCACCACTGACAAACCATGCATCAACACAAAGCCCACAATATCAAAGAAGACTTCATCACTAGAGAATAGAAAACAGGCACACACAAGAAGTCAAGGCACATTGACTACAGAAAGCATGAAATACTTGAACTTTATCAATCACAGACGAGAGTTCAAACCATCATACCCTCAACAATATAAACTGAGCTATGTACACAAATCCTATTAGGGTCAGCTGCCATTACACAGCTGCAAGTAAGTGTGCTGTGAAAAGATCACAACTGCAATCTCCAAGTCTCTCACGAGGGCTTCCAGTAAAAAATGTACAATATCACCCAGGAACGAACCTCGACAGCCTGAAGTTCACTGATGAGATTTTCTGTTGGCGTTGTTACAGTTTTGGCAACATGGGAAGCCTGAAAATTCATATCTCTCCAGGTTTAGGGAACAAACTTTTGACCCTAAGATCCAAATCTGAATGGAATAGCAAGGATAGAGCAAGGCACCCATCATGCATTCCTGAACAAAATTGGAGGCTTACAATTCTAAAGAATTGTCATTCCCTGGTATCAAATACCTGAGGTTTTTACACAAGACAAGCAGCAGAAGGCAAAAAAAAAAACTATTACTACTGCTTACATAGAGGTCTAAGGATTTGGAAACTTCATACTGCACGTTTCCAACAATCTTGAACACCTTCCCTGGAAACCCCAACAGACATGGAGCATCATTAGATGATGAATGATCACTCAGAATCTGACACCAAACAAGAGAGCTCATGAGTGAGTTTCCCTTACAGTAGAGTAGCAAACAAAATGAAATCTGTTCCAACAAACTTTCATAATCTATCATTCTAGGATGACAAAAATACCCAGCCACAGAAAGCACCCTTTTATGCAGCTGCATTTGAGCTTCAACAAGAGAAACCAAAACTTTCTGAGATAGAAGATTCGTTGGATAAAGGCATTCAAGAAAGATAAAACATCAGATAGAAAGGCACCATCAAAGCATGTAATCATGATGACCAGTGTCTGCTGCCAGATTCCACCAGATTCCACTAGAACCACTTCGGCTTCACCACGTGTTTTTGTTTCACACAGATGGATGGATTTGTTCCTTGGTTATGTCGTGCACCACATGTTATGCAACAAAATAGGTTCCAATTCCAAGATGACCAAATAGCTTGAGCCTTCAATATTGAGAAGAGGAAGATGAACGACTAACCAATCTCTTCTTCATCAAGTTGCCCAAATGAGTTGATGAGGTAGGTTGCCATTTCTTCTACTGCAACAGAAAGGTCTGCAACAGCCACAAGTAATCATGATAATAAAGATTAGACATTGAGCAAAAAAGAGTCTTGAACCACAAGCAAGTACAATGTTGTGTAGAAACTTTGTAATAGCTCTCAGAGCTTGGTTGGACACAATGCGTATACGCACCATAAGCACAACTTGAGACTTGGGAAGATACACTGACGAGTCCTTTGTATCGACGCTGCAATCCTTGCACAACCTACACATACACAAATTTCACAATCTTATATTATACACAACCAACCAGCACACTCTCAGCACACGACAATGATGACAACATAGCTCCACAATTGTACAAAATGTCCATCTCCAGAAGAAACTAAATCCAATTGCATCATGCATCATGATCATTCCTTCCTTCATCAACAATGACCATCTGAAGATCCTCCTTCCTCCTTCAGCAGCAGATGATGTTTAGGTCATTCAGAAGATGATGGGTCTGCTCATCAGATCTTGATTCTTCAATACAAAAGAAGAGCCCGCCCACCCATCATCCAACAAGATCCCAAGTGAAGCTGTAAAATACCCTAATAACCTCATACAAGTAAAACCCAGCTCAAGAAACACACCCAAAGGGAGGGGAGGGGGGAGAAAAAAACAGAGCAGCAGCAAAGGATCAGGAAACACGTAAGTACAACCCGACTGAGAAACGAAGGAAAGGAATGGGAAGGGAAGGATGTGAGCTTGGGGCACCTGCAAGCCTCTGGTGACTTCATCGAGCTCCGGTGTGGGTTGCAGTAGATGCTGGAGATTGGGGTCGCCGCCCGCTTTCTCCTTGCTCTTGTTGTGCGACTGGAGCGCATAATCCCGGAACTTCTTAAACGATCTCATGCTGCCTCCGCCTGCTGCCGCTGCATTCACGACTGACTGACTAGTCTCACTCACCAGACTCTTCTTTCTCGCTGAATGAATGCTTCAAACGAAGAAGAAGAAGAAGTTCATGGCTACTCTGCAGCAAATGCCGCTGCGAAGAACAATCCCCGTCGTCGTCGTCGTCTCGTACCTCCACAGCAGCATTTTTTGTCCATCGAATTTTTTTGTGTGCGCGGAAGAGTCGGAGGCGTTTTGCCTTTTTTTTCTTTCTTTTGTTTTTTTCTTTTTGCCGACGACGAGAGAGGGAGATAGAGAGAGACGAAGTACCTTCGTCTTCTTCTGCAACACTTGCCCTTCTCTCCGAGCAGCTCCCGCGGCAGACCAGGACCGCGGCCGACGACCAGACTCGCAGCCTTTTTTTTCCTGGCTATATATAGCCAAAAAGATATAAAAGTGCTAAATTTTCGAGATTTTTATTCTAGCTTGTAGCCAAATTTGACTAAATCTTACTGTGGATCATCGCCACTTTTGCTACATCACCAAAAAAAAAACACTGGACCAGAGGGAACGCGGGTCGGGTCGGGTCGGGTCGGGTCGTGTGATTTAATGATCAGGGTTGTACTCGAAACCCGCGATCGTCATCACCCGACCCGCGACAGAAAGAACCCGCGCTACTTACCACTTTCTGCAGGGGAATCTTTTCTCAAAAGGCTGTAACGGTCAAGCAACAAAATAGCCCAGAAATATATACGAGTGCGGCGGGTATAAGAAACTGCACCCCCCCCAAGGAATCACTACGGGTATCAGAGTTGATACCCGCAGTCATTAAAAAACCTGAATCTTATATAGAACCATGATTTTTTTAAATCAAATAGTCAATTGTTATATATAGGGTAAACTGGCCCATCACCGATCGGGTGCCTATGACCTAACACCTATTTAGTGTGTTTTAAGGTTGGCATTTGTTTTGGTTTATGATGGTTTCTATTCAAATGGACATCCATGACCAAATGTTCGGCCAAAAAAAACTTGTTCTGAAGTTTTTAAAATTTGTAATGCCTTTCGATAATTTACTGTTCAGGAATAAGGGGTAATAATGCCACCTTTAAAATGTGAGCATTTTGGATCACACACATGATTGCTTACTTATGTGCAAATTTGTGTTCGATAATAGGTGTCCAAGGTAATACTCGAAAACAATAAGGTAATTGTGAATTGGAGGTTTTATGCAAAAAAAAATTGAGAAGTGTTTAGGAATTAATCCTTGGGTGAACAAAGAACAACAAAGAAACCCCTAACAATAAACAATTTAATTAATACAACTCAAACATTGGATACCATTGTACCATCAAAAACCAAGTAAGTCCATTAAAGACTTTCCCTTCACAATTCATAGAATAGATTCCCACCAAAAACAAGCAAGCAACAAGGCAAGAGCATATTTCATATGGCTTTACATTCCTAAAGTAAAAATTATAGTTTTAAATTAAGTATGTCATAAGAAATACAAAATTTGTTACAAAAGTTTGAAAATTTTCTACAAAGGTTACCGAATGTTATCAATAAGGGATTAAATGGTGAGTTGGTTGCATATAAGATTAAGGAGGTAGAAGTAAAGAGAAAAGAGGAGGTACAAGTAGTTCTTCCAACATTTGAAATTGAAAAAGAGGTAGAAACAATGATTCCAACATTTGTAATCAAACTACAGCAGGTTGAAGAAGAGGAAGTAATGCAAAAAAAGGCAAAACTGAATGGCATACCAAAACTAGTGTAGAAATACACAAACAAGTATTCAAATTACATTTATTATCTCTAGGTTTAGCAATCATTCCTCCTAAAAGGCTCATCTCATTTTAATAGTGTCATTCATCGTAGATTTCCTACTCTTCCAGCAGGATGCACCTTGAAATATATTCCCATGACTTAAACACCCACAATCAATGTGACATTAGACTAGGAAAACTTTGTTGCATTTTATGAACTAGTTATTTCTTATGAAGAGATGGAAAGTTATGCCATTGAACATTATCCAGATTTGACACATTTTTTGAAATCTTGGTCTTCATACGAGAAACATAAGTTTGTACCTCTTGTAGGACCTAAGTGGATGCCACTGAGTGTTTGGAGATTAGGACCAAGAGGAGAAGGGCTAAGATGAGCCTACCAATGTGACAAGAGTCCCTACAACAACATACTATAGGTGCGCCACCAACAAACTACACTCTATCACATCTTAATGTGCCAAGGAAACAACACAATGAAGTTTTAGGTACCAATTGTGAAGATTAAGAGAATCAACATTTCTAATTTACCACCCCAACAACATTGTAAGGTCAACAAGCAATACCAACCACTGACGTAACGTAGCAATAATGTCATCTTGCTCCAACAATAATATAAGGTTGAGGTAAAGGTGAGTATAATAAGTTGATACCTCAAAGTAGGCCACATGGATAGACCGACAATTAGAAGATGCCATGGATGTTGTGGATAAGGGAAACACATCTTTAAGGAAGGCTGCAAAGTATGGTAATGTACCAGCAACCTCACTTTCAAATCACCTAAATGGTAGAACTAGATGCAAGAAAGTGGGCCCCGAGGCATGTTAATAAAACATGAAGATGAAGTAATGGTTACTTGGGTTCTAAAAATGCAAAAGGCTGGATTATCTATCAACATTCAACAATTAAAAATGAAGGTTGCAGAAATCACCCAAACTAAACCAACCCCATTTCAGAATGGTGTTCCACGAAATAATTAATGGTTCTAATTTTTCTTAAAGCATCCAGAAATTGGCATACCTTTTGCTGAAGGGATAGAGGTTTTCAGGGCAAGAAGGTTAACTAATCAAACATGTCATACCTTTTATTGTAACTTATAAAACTTGTACACATAGCACAAATATTGATCAGATCACATTTAAAATTCAAATGAAACAAATGTTCAAGTAGGGTAGCAATCAGGTGTTAAAGTTCTAGCTAGGCAAGGTTCACAAGATGTTTACATCACCATATTTAATTCATGGGAGTGGATGACTGTAAATTATGTTGTCAATTTAATAGGTGCACCCCTTCTTGCCTTCTACATTTTAAAGGGTTCAAAGATGTGAGAAAATTACATAAAATTATATAGATTGAAAAACATGCATGGCAATGCAGAAAAAAACTTGGATGACAATTTACCTCTTCAAGTAGTGGCTTACCTTTTTTTACATATCTATTCTAAGGAGGTTTTTTAGAAAAACATATATCTCTTGATCTTGGATGGGCATGGGTCACACGTCATTATTCAAGCACTTGAACAAACAGCAAAACTTAGATTGGACATGGTGACCTTAACTTCACATATGTCACATGTGTTATAACCACTAGACATCACCTACTTCAAGCCCTTTAATAATGCTTTCAAAAAATAAAGAGATTCAACAATGGCAAGAAATAATTATCTTGAACCTGAGAAGGTCACATTGGCTAAATGGATGGACAAGGGCTTGTTGCAATCCTTGAAAAAATAAACAATAAAATCAAGATTCAAGGTTTGTGGGATTTGGCCATTGAATCCTGCAACTATGCTTGGAAAGTATAGTCCTAGTAGGTGTTCACTACAATAGAAGAAGGAGTAGAAAATGCATACAATCATATGTAACAAAAGATTCCCGCAACAATGAAGGTGAGGCTAAAGCTACCATTGATTTGTTAAACATTGTAGGTAATTTTCAAATAGTACCTACACCTACTCCTAACACATCAACAAGCCCCTCTAAACCTTTTGTTCATTTTTATGTGGAAATGCCACTCAGTCCTCCAACCCCAACAAATAATCAACAAGATGAATTAGTGGTAAACTTGGAAGATTCCAACCTTAAATTTGATGATCTAACTATTCCAAAAACCAAGGAATTACAAAATTGGGTGACCTATTATCTCTACCAACATTGCCAACAAGGATAAAACATGGCAAAGAATCATTAGTGGACTATTCCAATTCACATGTGGTGACATCAAACCAATACCTAATAGTGTTGAAACAAAAGGCATTGGATAAAGGAGTTGCTGATAAAATTAGGGAGCAAAAAGCAAAAGAAAGAGAAAAGATATCAAAACAAGTTGAACATGCACTTACCCCAAGAAAGAAAATAGTTCAAAGGAATTTTGAAAAAGAAGATAAAGTTAGGTTCAATAATGCATGGTTTACTACAACAGTTAGGGTTGTGGTGAACGATTCCACACTAATTTCAAGGCAAGGTTTAGGGCCCATCCTTTGGGGTATAAAATATTTGGCTTAAAAGTGACATCTTAACAACAAAGAATAATTAGAGAACAAATAAGGAGAAAAATGAAAATTGCTAAACATTTCCCAACCAAATGACAACCTTCCACTCAACAATAGTGAAAGGTAAGGGTTTGAGGTGGGTTCTAATGGCAAAGGAAAGGGGGGGGGGGGATTTATAGATGGAGTCGAGATCCAACATGATGGCATTGTCTGCACAATGCATGGATGGGTTTGACAAGTTGAAACTAGGCCAAACATAGAATGGGGATTTACTTAGTCCTCTAAACACAATTAAATTGGAAGTGCACCTTTTACATCTCTATCAAATAGAACAAATCACAAAGCAAGACGATAGGAAACTAGGTTATAGTGGAAGAACATAGCTTTCCAAAGGTTTCAATCTTGGGAGCAAATCATAGGACACCTAACAACATAATTTTTGAATGTCCAAAGGCATGTTATTGTTTGCCAAGTATGAATTTGATTTTTCAGCTTTGATGATCTACATCATCAAAGCCTTGTGGTGAGTATGAAACTTTTATAAATAGTTGATTCCATGATCTCTAGGTACAGGCTAAAGAACTGAATGTAATACATTATAAACTTATTTCTTGAAAATAATTTTGATGAAGGATCCACATATTCGTGTGTACCAATCATTGTTCCATAAAAGCCTCATAAACCCATTCCAAAATCACCCCTCTGCATATGTAGAAAGAGTAGTAATAGTTATTCATGAAAGCAATGTACTCAACATATCTTCACATGGTGCATGAAAAGTTAAATGCTAGTTCAATTGAGCATGTATTAAATCAACATCTTCTCCACCTACAACATTGCAAATTCCTCCTTCAAAAGTATGTTTGACAATAAACCTAACAAAGTTCTAGATTGCCATAATATTGCATTCAATTTGTAACATTAATTTAACCATGAGTTGCATTTGTCAAAAGGACAAATTTGCAACAAGTTGTTGAAGATAAACAAAAGATAACTAAGGATATTGTCTAGAAAACCAACGACACTATTGCATAAACATAAATGAAAAAAATCCCCACCTTCTTTATCAATAAAACTCATTTGAATAACAAAAGCTTCTACAACTTTGGGAAAGAAAGTGTGAAGTTTTTACATTCCATAAAAATATATTGATCATAGCAAAGATGTTATGGATGTTTGCAGGTATGATGCAACCAAAGATGCCACATTTGAGTACACAAGTTATAAATTATCTCACATGATGCAAAAAGGCGGAAACAACAAAATTTGTAAAAGAGAAGGTGGCTATTTTTTATGCAAATTTTTCATGAAACAAAAAAAATGTTATGCAAGCACACTTGGAATAGTACTAAATGTTGCAAATTACTGAAATGGTTTCCAAAAACTCTTTACGTAATCAAATCGAAAATGATCTCCAAAATAAATAAACATAAAAATCTTCCACAAAATATTTTTTTCATACTAGGTCCTTTGAACGATGACTAATAACATATCGTTGGTTATTTCTCCTAGTCTCCTTCCATAAGCATCAGATCTCCCGCCCCTCTTACATATTAGTCGATTGACAATTCAAGAAAAACCAAATAAAAGAAGCTACGGAGACATAATATTTGGTCAAAACAAAACCAAATTGAGAGTTTTTAATATTGAACGGAAGGTAATGATCTCTTCTAGCAATTGGGCATCCCTTTAAACATCCTTCAATTGAACACAAACATGTGTGGGGGTGACACAATTTGAATATATATATATTACTTTTTTTCCTACCTTGTTAAAGATGCCAATTTCAATCTTCTCCAAAATGGGCACATTCCACACAACAAGATATATGTGATGACACCAATATTCCATGCATCAAATTTTGGACTTGATTTTCTTTTCAACACCTTTGGAACAATGTAGTATGCACTACCCATCACATCATGGAATCTTTTGCCTGCAAAAAAAAGAGGGTATAAGCTAATTAACAAATGAGACTAATCCCAACACCCAACCTTCAAGAGAGAGAGAGACCTATGAACTTACCAATTGCAAAACATTCCATCTAATGCAAGATGTGATATCTAGAGGAAAGGAAAGAAAAGCACACCTGACTGGTGATGTTGATGTAAGCGATGATGCCTATGATGGCCATAACAACTTTAACTATTGCAAGCCCTAGTTCCTCCACTCCCTTTCAACCCATTTCCCTTTCTTCCTCCAAAACACACAACAACACCCACCAAGGTTTGGAACCGAACTCCATAGTGATGGCGTTTCTTTCAAAATATCTCCCTTAGAGTGACAGGAGGGAAACATTGAAAGAAAGAATTATGGCGGCCATCACACAACATCCTTCTCTCACATCTTGGGAAAAATTGGCGAATTAGTCCATGTGGCCTCACAAGCATCATTGATTTTAGGGCACTAAGCTATTGTTCAAAACAATATTTATTTCAAAACCCTCAAGGCTCTGTGATTGTGTGGCTTGTGTTATAAATATTTGGCCTTGTAATTATATTTGAAAAATATGAAAGATTTAAAAAAAAATCCAAACTTAATTAGAAATATATTGTCTTGTTTATAAGAAATAAGGTGTCCTTTCATAAGTTTTTAAGTGTTTGTTCATAAGGTTTAAAATGCAAGAAAATAAAGGCCTTATATGTTCTATCCAATGTTTTTAAATCAAGACCCCCTTAACTATGGGGCGTCATAACTTTCTCATTTTAACTTAGAATCAACTTCTGTAAAGGCCTACTAATGTTCTGGCTCAAGGAGAAACTAATATATTTGAAGACCATGAATAAAAACAAGCTAGTTACTAAACCCCTGGAGTTTGAACCCTTAAGTGTTTGGTCATGGGCCAATTTACCCAAACCATGGAAATTCTTTAAAAATTTGTCAAATACTTGTGAACTTTTTTTCATGAAACTCATAAATTCTTTGAGTTTTTAAAAATACTTGGGCCTAGTGGTTCTTTGATTATGAAGTTTTTCAAATATCTAAAAATGGGTGTTCTTTGATTTTAATTTTTTTTCAAATACCTGAAACTAGCAATTATTACAAAACTCCTCCAAAGCCCAAACCCCTTCCCACATTGAAATTTATTTCATGGGCTTTTAGTGATTTACCCAAGGGGGTTGGTTGTTCAAGGTTTAAAAATTGTACATACATTATAACGTAAAGCCCTAGCCATGGGATTTACTAGAAATAGGGGGGGCCATTAAGTGGGGGCTAGGCCATTAATTGAAGTTTCTTGTTTATGGACTTGGATTTTACAACAATGCAAGCAAGTCAAGCATCGAACATTTGGTGATAGACTATTCAGGTAGCTATTGTTTACCCTATGTTTTAAGTTTTATCTATTCCATTCCACATTTCAATTTGTGTTTTTGAGCTTACATTTTGTTTCATGTTACAATCTCATTTCATTAGTGTCAATCATTGCTTAGGTTGTGTTCTTATGTTGTTCATGCCATCGCCTTCCTACATTGATCACACATTTTGATTGTCAACACTTGCCATGGTGTGTCACATTACCATCAACTTCTAGTGTCAATTGTTCATGCTGCATCTTGATTCCTAAATCTCAATCCCCTTCTTACTATTGTTATCAAGTTGTGTAGTATATTTAAGGTTGTATAACTTTCTTTTCAACTTTTGTCTTTATTTTGTTTCATGTTTTGTATTTAACATCATTATTTTGTGGCACTTGCAATTGTACTTGGTTCTAATTTTCTTGCTACTATTGTGATTCACCATTGAACTCATGTGTGAATTGTTGAATGCATGCCACACATCCTCTAATTATTGTTATTGATTATTGAACCTATTGCTTTGGAATTTGGTGTGAATTATAAAATGTGAAGTTGATCATTGATGACATTCATAAAACCTCCATTGAAGGTACTTGGAAACTTTTGTTTCAATCAATTTTTTTAGTGGTAAAGTTCCATTACAAGAACCTCCAAGATGTTTTGGATCAAACCTTAATTTTTTTGCAAAACCATGATGGCCATGTCCTCGGGTTGAATGAAACTTCATTTTTCAACCAAATTGTATTGCATCACGTAGCAATAGTGCACCAATACTTGTAGATCCAATTGCTAAATCCATCATTGAGAATTAAAAACAAAAACAAGCATAATATGACACATTGTAAATGTTAAAACTTACGAGCATCAAAATACACGTGGGTTGAATTTGTTGTTGGAGACGATCATTTAATTCATGTTGTGAGATGTAAGGTGTGTTCAAAGGTTCAACAGAAGGATAAGTTTTTTGTTCCAAAGTTTGATAACCTTTCCAAACACACTGGTAAGAAGGAAAAAGTTGTAAAGTTTAGTGTTCAACCAAGCAAATTCCTAACATGTTAAGAATGAATTTATAATTGCATGTATGCCAAGAGAAAATGTATTTCATCTTGTGACAAAAGGGGATGGGAATGATGACAATCAAAGGCTTGTTGAATTCATAGATATATTTTGCATTTGTTGATGGAAGGAAGGCCAGTGACAAACTTTGAAAGTTTAAAATGCATATTCAAACAATTAATTTTGAGAAACAACCTTGAAAAGCATTAAAATGAGACATCGAGGTCATCAATGCCCAAGCATTTGCACCATGTGGTGTTAAATGCTAACAAACTAACTATGAATTCTTCTAATTTAATTGTGATGAAATCACAACCTTAGACAACAATTCTTGGCCTAATGTTCGATCCATGTTTTTATGGTTCAAGATTGGAAAAAGGTAATTAAATTGTGATCGTTGGAGTTTCTTCTTGATGAAGTAGATGCAACAAATGAGTCAATTGATCACTAAAACATTGAGCATTAAAGGTGCATTGAACAAAAAAAACATTTTTAGGAAACTAGTTTCATTTGGAGCTAATGGGGTCATTGTTTTTCAAGGCATCAAAAGTGATGTGACGATGCAAATTCAAGAAAAATATGCACTACACATGGTGGGGGTGCATTGCATAGCACAACACACAAATTTGGTGGTGCAAACCTTAAATAAATATTTTTAATTTTGAGGTTCGAAGGTCTATTGTAATTACAATTGTATGCATATTGGTTCATGCCCTAAATGACACCTTGAATTCCAAAAGTTGGCAGCCCACTTGAAAATCACTTCCATTTTATTCCAAACAACATGCAAAAAATATAAGGTGCAATTTATCAGGAAACAAAATTATTTAAATGAAGATAAGGTGCTTATAATTCATTATAAATATATACCTAGGATATACTTAAATATATATCATTATTTCATAGCATATTAAAAAATACCCTTTTACCTTAAATGCTTCCTAAAATACAAAAGGAATGATTTCCCAAGGTAGGCAAGAGTGACAAAAACAATTAAGGATAAACTTTTGAAAAATGTGCACATTAGATGGATTTGTATGCTTGTTACAATAAAATAAGCAATGGTGGAATATTACGTATTATTAATCAAAATGGCTTTTAACACATAAAAAAAACCAAAGGCTACTACAAACTTGGATCACTTGATGATATGGAAATGTTTATAGGTTTGTCATGTGTGCTTTCATTGTTGGAAGCAATGTATAACCTTATCAAATTCAATCAATTATGTGATGCCTTTGTGTGTGATTCATTATTGTAGCAAAAATCTACCAAGGGAATGATTATAATTTATAATCCAACCTATCCACATCTTTCAAATCCCATGTGTTCCATAGCTTAATCACTTCATTGGTGGAGCAGAGGCATGAAGGCATTATCTTAATGTGGATCACATATCCAACCACAATGATTGACCACATGGTTTTTGAATGTTTTAAAAAACACACACAAGAAGGAATCATTGGTTTTGCAATTAGCCAATTAGGTTTTCAATAAAATTGAGGAAATTTTAATTAATGTGCAACTTGTATGGTTTTGGCCAAAAAGAATTAATTGATTAGGAAATTTTCAATGAAATTATTTTGATTTGTTTTGGATAGTCACGTGTTAGATTAAGTAATTTTTATATTAAAATTTTGATGTGGATATTATGATGTTTCAAGTTAATGACATGGATTAAAGCACCACATAATCATGCAACTTTTTTTTGGGTCATCAAGTCATGGACTATATTTTTTCACAACATGTTACGAGACAAATACATGTTGTGAAATTTTTTTTTTTCATGTTTCACTAGAACCATATGTACATGTTTGGATATATTGCATTTGTACATGATATATCAATGTATATACACAATATATACATTAACGCATGCATCCATCAAGGTTTTAAGACAAAACTTGATGGAAATGCACCAAGGTCTTAACCACCAAATCATTCCAAGCTTTTAATAACATAAAAGAAAAAGTTTAAGTTTACTATGTTTGCCATTAAATTATCCAAGAAATTCACACTTTAACATATGTTTTCTTTTTCAAATTTTATAAATGAAAACATGATATTGAAATTTATTCTATAATGTATTTAGAATATATATATACTTAAAATAACATGTTATGAATAAATCCAAAAAAGCATTTTCATTTAAATTGACCTAATTTTTTTATAAATGTGATTCAATTCAATGTGAATTCAAAAATGTTTCATTAAGTTTTTTATGATGTTAATTTCATTATGTAAAATATATGTCCATTCATTTAAATCTTTCAATATTGTAACTATTGATGGCTACATGTAATAAAAATTTGACAATATATAATTTTTTAATTTGAATTTTTTTTTCAAAAAACTTGGTTAATATTATTGCCCTTTTAAATTGTCAAAATTTGGCCAAGAGAAAAAACATTAATTAAGTAGTCAATATATCCATTTAATTATTGTGACCATATTTGTTTAACAACATTAATCATACATTAATACAAATGACTAATAACACAACTTTGAAAAAAAAATCACAAAATATTCTTAATAATTTTTTTTCTAATGATGTAAAAATATATTGTATCAACTTATATATATATATATATATATATATATAAGGACAAGGTTTCTAATGATCATTTCTGAATCTAGAGAAAACTGATGAACATGATTTAAATAGGGTAAGGCCTTGAATAATACCTCGAGGTGTTCAAACCTAGATTTAAACCTTGCCTATTTTTTAATCATTTTTTCATACCCACCCAACATTGGATTACCCCCTTCCCCTTTTAACTAACATTAATTTTTTATTTTATGTTTTTGGTGATAATTTTTTGCAATAATGCCTTTTGTCAGGGAAAATTTGGAAATTTTGAAGGAAAAATCCAAACAAATATATTTTTTCCAAAATTTTGAGATCACAATTTTGAAAGAAAAAACAAACTACTTGTAATTTTTTTTTTATTAAAATTATAATAACTGCAACTTAAAAGCCATACAGAACTCTAAAATCAAATTTGTTTTTGAAAAAATAAGTAATCTTTGAAATTATTATAAAATTTATCCAAATAATAATAATATTATTATTAATGATGTAGCTGATTTTTTTGTGGCAAATTTTCACCATTTTGTGAACATAAAAGTGGCCATCAATATTAACAATAAATTAATTAATTTAAGTTAGAATTCTAAAATGGGTTTTAGGACATTAAACCAAAATATAAAATTATTTATAAAATTTTATATTTCCATATATGGTCTATAGCCAAAACATGGATAAATTAAAAACATGGTTAAATTTTCTTATGGATGATTTTGAACAACACCACAAAATTGAGATATATATATATATATATATATAAATTAATGTCATATTTATGGTCACCATTTTTAATTCATTAAATTTTTTTAATTTTTAATTTAAAAAAATTCATTTCCAAATATTTAAACATAAACTTGTAACAAAACAAACATAAAAGCAAATGTTAAATTGAGATAAAATTAAGTAATAATAATAGGTTAAAATAATATTGATAATTATTAATTTCATTAAGTGATAAATATATAAAATGAAAAAAATTAGCATGAAATCTTTTCTTCTACACCAAGAAAAAAATGGGGGATAAATTAAATATTGTTTTTGGGGTTTTTTGTTGTGACATCAAACTTTCGTAATAAAAACTTAAACATGATGCCTATAAAAACTAGATGAAAAAAATACATTTTAATTTACATAAATGTAAAAAAAAATTAATATACTAACAATTTGTAGTTAAAAAATTTGTATGCACCTTAAAGTTTGCATGGATGAACATTTTGACTTAATCACTAACCCATTCAAATATAAATGTGAGACTTACAAAGTTTTTATATATTCATGTCAAAAAATTATGATGAATACAACTCAAGAATAATGGATTTAACACATTCAAAATGAATGATTCAACTCATGTCATATGTTGATGGTTCAAAAAATGTGAAAAAACACAATAACATGTTGAAATATAAATGTGAGGTATTAAAATTATGTGTGTTTCAATATATATTAATAAATATAATATGAAAGATTTGAATATATTTCAATAAATTCAACTCATGTATACATGTTGATAGTTCAAGAGATGTAAAAAAACTCACTAAACCATCAAGTATAATTGTAAAGCATAAAGTTGCATGTGTTTCAATATATTCTAATAAGTGCAAAATGCAACACGTGAGTAATAATTTTGATATATTAAAAATGAATGGTTCAACTCATATACACATGTTGATAATTGAAAAGATGTGGAAAAAATCATTGATTCATTCCAGTATAAATATGAGGTCCTAAATTGTTACATGTGTTTTAATAAATTATGATAAGTGTAAAATGTACCCCATGAACAATGGTTTTAACATGTTACAAATGGATGGTTCAACTCACGTACCATGTTCATAGTTGAAAAGATGTTAAAATTTTCATTAACCCATTATCATGCATTATGTAAATAAAGTTAAAAGCTACCTCAATTTTCATGTTAGCATTTTGAAATTTTTAAATAAAACAAAAGGTTCGAATTATATCGATAAGTGAACAATTTAATGAATGTTATAACTATAAACAATATTAACCATTAACTAGTGTAATAAGCCATTTGTAAACTTAAGATGGTCAAATGTGATTGAAATGTAATAAAATGGAATAACATTTACAATTTAAGGGTGAAAAAGAACAAAATTTCTTCTTGTGACATATGGACTAGACATTGGGATTTGATCACTAATGCCCAAATTTGGGTGATTAAGTAAATGTTTTCAAATGTGATTTTTTCAACGAAACAACAATGTTGCATTATTGTTGTGGCTTCTATGAATGAATTGGAGGTCAAATTTCTTGCCCAAAGTTTTTGAATTGTAATGACCATTTGCAATCCATTGTATTTTTATGCCGTGAATATTATTACACAAGTTACATGGGTTGCAAGAATGGCAACTCACCATATATATATTGTAATTCATTACAACTCAATTGCAACTTTGTTGAAATAACTCATTTTCAACTACTATGTAACTTCATTACAACTATAACAATAACATAATGTTAACGTTACTAATTTTCATCCATCCATTAAAATTTAACATGTGGCACTATGAAGATTTCTGGATCTAAAATTATTATTTTTTGAAGTATTAATTTCCAATTTATGACATGTGGCATAATAAAAAGTATTCGTATGGCATATTAATTTAAAATTTAAAATTTTATAAAATTTATATCAATTTCAATAACCAAATAGGTCGGTACATAACCATAGGTAGGTAGGTTGGTAGGTCCTAGGACTTACATACCTACACTACATACCTACTTACTTGCCTATTTACTTATGTAGGTAGGCCAATACGTAGGAAAATAGAAGATTAAGTGGATTAAAGAAGAGTCATATAAATATTTTTATTTTATTTATTTGTTTTACTTTTAGATTTAAACTTTTTTAATCTCGTCCCAAAATGGCACATGTGTTTTAATGTGAGAACATTAAAAAAAAAATTAAAAATATAATTTGTGACATGGGATTCAAAGACAAATAAAACATATGGGTTAAATCTTTTAGTTTGTTTTTAATTGCAAATTGACTTGCAACTACAAAAAGATTTTTCCACATGCTTTGTGTTTATTTTTCATTATGTCAATTATATAATTAGATTCATAATTATTATATACTTACATGTGTGAATTAATTATTTAATATTTAATTATCTGAAATAATGATAATTATTTAATTATTTTAATTAATTAATTATTAAAATAATTTATTTCACATTTAAATTAATTATCTATGTCCAAATAATTAGTATGTTAGTGAATTTAAATAATCAATGATTTGGTAATTATTGATGAAATAATAATCAGTTTAATTCATTATTAAATATCCCCAACTCAAATAAATATTTATCTAATTATTATTTGATGAGTAATTATTGTTCCTATACATCCATATTATTAAATCTAATTATCATAATTAATTAATTAATTAAGAGTTAATTATCTGAATTACACCTATTTATTAAAATTAATGGTTAATTATTTAGTATAAATAATTAGTCCAAAATAATTAAAATTATTAAGTGTAGTTAATATTTAATAATCAAATGATTGAAATAATATTTTTTAATAAAATATTACATATGATTTTGTATTTTTATTAAATTATAAGTTATTGCATAATAGTCACAACATAATTGAACATCAGTAGTTCAATAATGGCGCACTAGTAACCTTACGAATTGGATCAATGGGAATCATAGTTGAAAATTAATTGCAAATGTATTCCATAATGGGTGGTGGAAATGGAAATGCGGACACACGACATGATAGGGTGGATGTATATCTTACACTAGTTATAACATAGTTGTTGCGTTAGTGGCACATTTATAATACTTCTAAATTAATTGTCACATGCAACTATAATGCAACTTTTCAAAATATCAAACATGGTTGACTATAAATGTATGTACAATGCGTATAAAATATTGTATAAAACACCCATTTTCAACTCACTTACAACTATAATATAACTTAATATGATTATTTATCATTTCCCCATATTTCCAAGGGGCTAGTTGCATAATAGTTATAATACCCAAGGGATAATTGCATAATAGTTGTATACAAATAGTTTTTTGAACTATAGTTGTAAGGTAGTGTGATTTTGATGGACGTAATTTTTCATAAAGTTGAGTTTAAGCATGGGGTATTGACAATAATTATAAACAATTTACTACGATACTAATGTCATTGATGGTTCACCTTAACCATTATCCTAGATTAGAGCCACAAACAATTGATATAAAATATTTTGATTACTATGCATAGGGAAAACTAACATTTAATTACATGGTAACCAAGTCCTTGGGCCAAATAATCAACTCAAATTCTAGAGGAAATGAAACAAATTAGTGTCAGGTGGTTATTAAAATAAGAACAAACAATAGTCCCCATGTAATTATCGAGGCGATTTTTAATATTCATAATCATGATTCTAAACGATTCAAATACCTAATTTTGGGATGCAACCAAATTTTTTAAAATTTTGAACATGTCAAATAACCAACCATAAAATCATCAAGTTTTTGCTAGTTCTTTCATGAAAACCACAAATTTTTAAAGAGTTTTGAAATAATTGGGATTGACAATTCTTTGATTCTAATTTTTTTCAAAGAATTAGAACCAATAATTATTTGACAATGAAATATTAAAAAACTAAAACTAATAGTTATTTCTAAATGCAAATAACTACACAACATTGAAATGAACCTTCGGAAAATTATAGCTCCAAATTTACCTCCAATAGGTGACAATTGAAACTTTTACCACTTGTCCATGAAAAAATCCTTGTCTACATGTTTTGCACTTATTAATCATATATTTATTCAACTTTACATAATTTTGCACAATATAAAATGGTTTTACATTTTTAAATACATTTACATTTATATGAACGTGGGTGGGATTTTAAAGTAAGTTCCTTATTACATTTACATGGCATGTATATCCTAAAACATATACATAATAAACAAAATTAATTTATTTTAAAACAACTATTCAAAGTTGGAGCTTTGAACATTAACATATAAACATTAGTGAAAACATTCATTACAACAAAATGCATCCATGCATGCCAAATATTTTCATTAGATTATGAATGAATCCATTGCTCCCATTGAAGAAAACCTAAGTGGGGATGTAGTGAATTCATTGGTCCATTGAACAAGGACTAGTGAACTACACTCACATTTTGTAATAATGTTTTTTCATACTTAAAATGCACATTCAAGAGGTGAACATTATTTCTAGGAAATAATTAAACAACTTACTTATAGCAATCCCACCCATACCCCTTATTTGAGCCCCCAAACAATATTTTCACATTCAATATGGTTTATTAACTATTTCACAAGCCCCACCCATAACCAACAATAAATTTAAACAACAAAATGTGATTTATATTTTTTGCAAGGGTGATCTCCTCAAAGTGATAATCTTCCAATGCCATAAGAAAACATCAACTTTCCAAATGATACATTATTACATATGGTGTAATGAAAAGGACTATCAACAAACCATGTTATTATTATCAAAGTGGATGAAGGAATAACAATGAGGGTTTCTCAAGCACGATGGTGGTTGTGTTATTCTTTGTAGGCTTGTTCAAGAATGTTAGGTCATGCTTGTATTGTTCTTTAGGATTAGGTGTTACCTTAACTTGTTAAGTTTGTCCTATTTTGAGCTTTTGACCTTTTTCATTTCATGAGGATGGTTCAATTAAGAAGGTGATAACATTTAGGACTTAAAAGTTTGTTCTCATATTATAATCGTTTAACTTAGTATTAACCTATGTTAATTTTATGTTTTGTTTGCAATTCCCAATAAAGTAAAAATGGTTCCATTTAAGGAAATGTTGTTTGTTTTTAATGTAACATTGCATGAACGTGAAAAAATAAACAATAGGCATCCCAACACATATCATTGAGGCATCAACATGATAAAAGTTTACAAATTCATGGAAACATTTGGCATGAAACCAATTCAAACATGAAAGTTTAATTCATTTCGAGTGTCTATCATGGACCGCACCATCACCCATCGTTTGCATCATCATTAGCATCAACATAGTCGCATGCATCATCGTTTACATCATTGTTAATTTTTAGTTAATTCCTAGTTCACTTTTAGTTAAGTCTTAGTTCACTTTTAATTATCTTTTAGTTAATTATGAATTACCCATCATAGTTAAATTTTAGTGATTTTTAGTCGACTATTAATTAAAAAGCTTTTCAAAAATTACGAAACGTTCTAAGGTATAAAGTAAAAAATTATTTTGATTGAAATAAATTGAATAAAAAAATTAAGTCAAGTTTATGGAAGCCAAATTATTTTGTTTTTTGGAAATAATTGGAGTTGGATACAAAGCTAGTACTAACCCACAAGGCTCTATTTTATATCTAAAATTAAGTTTTAATCGAGAAACTTCCTTGGCGATGCATGCATGGAAGCTTCCTTGAGTTAGGTCCCTAATGGATATAATATAAGTTAACCCATAGTTAAATTTTAGTTGACTTTTAGTTCACTATTAGTTAGAAAACTTTTCAAAAAGCTTATTTGGTTGGTGCACACATGGAAACCTCTATGAAAGTTTCTTTGAATTAAATCCTTAATGGGGTGTAAATAAGGGTAGGACCTTTCATTAACTTTAATATTTTCAACACCAATTTTGGGTACATTTTTTTATCATAACCTTTGTTTTCATACATTATCAGAATAAAGTTTTATTTGAATCATCTTCTAGCATATATTGTGTTTTTGCCTTGTGTCTTTGTGTTTCCAATCTTGGATTAGACTTAGGCTTGCATTTCTAATGATTTGTTTTCCTTGTTGTGTCCTTGGTTTAGTTCCCGTTCTTCTATTTTTTTGTGTTCATGATAGTGTCATCAAGGGAAACTTTTCCATGGTCTATTTTGTAACCATAGAAGTTTGTTGATCCAAGAATTTGATCATGTCCCACATGAAGGGATGCCAAAAAAGGTTAGACCCAACATGAGATTGAATATAATTCAAATCACACAATAATCACCAATTTTGTAGGATTTAAAATCCTTACCCATTGTATTGGTGATTAGGTGGTGATGATGAATGCAAAAATCAATATGAAGGTGAATATTTCATTTTTATTTTTTTGATGGATATTGGGAAATGATTCATGTTTTTGAACTCCACAACATTCGAAAGAACCATAATGTTATTAACATTAACTACACACAATACATCTTAAGTTATAATTACCTACCAAGAATGGGTGCCATCGTTTAATTCAAAGCTCCCATGTTGTTTACAAATCCCCATTTAATTCATTTTCAAAATGTTACCATGAGATTATAGGCGTGTGGAAAAGAACATCAAGTTTATCATGTCAGAAAGGTGTAAGGTGAAAACCAATGTTGGGCAAATATCTAAATATCCAGCCCAAATATTAGGTTGGATATCACCCATGATATCTAATGGATATCATCTTGGGTGATATTCGACTTAATATTCGGTTTATTGGATATCACTTATGTGATATCATGTTCTTTGATATTCAAGGTTTATGTTAAATAAAAAGATCTCGATATCCAAGCCAAATATCATATTCAAGTTTGGATTAGGAATCAAGTTAGTAATTAAGTTAGGTTAGTAATTAATTTAGTAAGTGATTAGGTTAGGGAAAAAAAAAGGTTACAACTACTACAACCGAACATCTTTCTTGGGAGAGGATAAAAAAATCACAATTGGTTTTTTTTTATCCTCTTTCACTATTTTTCTTCCTTTCCTTTTTTTCCCTTTTTCCTTATTATCTCATTTCCTTGTTCTACTTTCACACTCTAGTTACCTTTTCCTTTTCCTCTTGTAAGTTGTTGCAACGTTTGAAATAAATCATTTTTTTTCTTTCCACAACAACACATCTTGGGTTTTCCAATGAATTAATAAAACAACTATTGTCTTTTTTTACTACAATTGTAACTACAAATTCATGTTAATGACTACATAGTTGTAAAAGACATTGTGGTCCCACATGGCCTTATTATTTTGCAATTGTAGTCAATATCATGACTCGATGTATTTTACACAAATATTAAAATTTCAAAAATGTATTTTAATGTATTTTTAATCATCCAAAATTAGGTAATAACTAAATTCCATTCATTCTTGCAAATTTTGGTGAATAATGACAACTTATGGTTGTGTGACGCTGACGTGGCATGCCACATGGCAACAAGGTTGATTAATAGTTGCAACATCTCATGACTTGTGACACTAATTTCACATCATGCTTAATGTCATTGATTTGATAAATTAGTCTCATTTATTAGCTAGTTGAAATATTATTGTCCTTTGCGATTAATATCAATTTGGTCTTTCATGTGACGATGATATGGCATGCCATTTGGTAACAAAGTGTAACAAATTTTCATGGCAATCCATGATTTTTTGTGATACCATAAGTTTTTGTGTGTTTTGAATTTATGGCACCAATATTTTTCATGGCATGCCATTTCTTTTTGCATGCCATGAGGTTTTTGAAGTCACACATGCATGTGTATGTGTACTAAAAAATCTATTATTAATTATAATTATGATTACAATATTAATAATCATTTTGAAACAGTGACACATAACTCCTTGACTTTTTAACTACTTAACACACTAGCTTAGGTTAACATACCTACTAAATTAACCTATGTATGTAGGCTACCTAGTAAAAACCTACTTTGTAATATAAGCTACCTTTAAGTTATTTAAATAGACATAATAAATTTACTACATCTAGTATGTTTAAATAGACCTAAAATAAATTACCCTACTAATAGGTTAACCTAGGTAGGCTTGCTTAGGTTCCTAGCTTTAGGTTTTTTGCCAAATCAACCTAGGTAGCCTTGTTACAAGATACTTTATCAAATTTGTTACCACCTCAAGTTTGTGTGCAAGTAGATGCGACTATGATGTGATTAAATGGAATTAAATGCGACTAAATGCGACTAAATGTGACTATGATGCGACATAATTATCTTAAGTTTTTTTTTTAGCCTAAGAATGTTTAGGTTAACCTAGGCTAGGTTAGTAGACAATATAAGTTGATAAATTAATTCATCTTAAATCAACCTAAAGAGGTCTAAATGTGATAATGTGTTTATAGATTTTTGACACATGTCGTCCATCCATCAAAGTGTCTTTTGTAACACTTAGTCGAATAAAATAACTAAGTTGAAATGGCATGCATATTACACATCATATCAAGGTCATTGATGACATGGAATTTCAATATTAAACCAAAATTTAAAAAATCCTAGTTGATAAAATGAATGGGTTTTGCAATTAAATGTCCTTTGCAACTAAATGGATCAAACAACATGGGTTTAGCAACTCATGAGTGATTAATTGCATATGTTTTTCTTGATTAGGATGTAGTCGCAAAATTTAATCGCAAAACCCCAAGATGTGTCGTTGTGTTTTTTTGTGTCCTTGTTTTTAAAAAAAAAAAAATAAATTGAAGTAAAATGTTTCTTTTGTTTACTTGTGTACTTTTTTTTTTTGGATGTAGGTTTAAAATTTGAAGAAATTTAAAAAATCACATTCTTCTTTAGGTTTTTGTTTTTCATTACTATAATTTATTTATCTTTTTTTGTTATGTATTCTTTTTTAAATCCATTTTAAATTTTATAAAAAAATATGTTTTACTATATTTCCTTTTGTTTGTTTCATTTATTTCCATTCTTTTTTTATAATTTCTTTTTTTTTTTGGTTTTTTTTTGTATCTATTATCATTTTGTTTCTAACTTTATGTGATTTTTGTTGTTTTTTTTCCCTTCTTTTTCAAAGTTTATAGTTTTAAAAAATATTTAGTATAACAAAAATTAAGTGATTCTTTTTAACTTTTGTATTTTTGTTTGTTTGGATGCAGGTTTGAAGTTTAGAGAAATAATACAAACTTCATTTTTTTCCAAGTATTGTTTTTTTTCATTTTTATAACTTTTTTTCTTTTTTTTTTGTAATTTTTTTTTTGTCTTTTTAAATGATTTTACTATATTTCCCTTTCCTTATTTCATTTATTTCCAGTCCTTTATTATTATTATTATTATTATTTTCATTTATGTTTATGTTTTTTTCTATTCTTTTTTTTTCATTTTCATGTGGTTTCTATTTGCTTTTTCAAATTTGTTTGGTTTTTGAATATTTAGTATAAAAAAAAGTGTTTCTTTTCAACTTTTGTATTTTTGCTTAATTGGATGTAGGTTTGAAGTTTGGAAAAAGAAAACAAACCTCATTCTTTTTCAAGTATTATTATAGATCTATTTTTTCTTTCTTTTGCTTTATGTTTTTTTTTTTCTTTTAAAATTATTTTATTGCATTTCCTTTTTTGTTTCATTTTTTAAAATCTTTTTTCAATTTTATTTTATCTTTTTCAATTAAAAATCATTTTAAAATAAAAAATTGTTCCTTGGTTTTGTTTCTAATTTTTAAGTGTTTTTTCTTTTAATTTTTTTTCTGTTTTTCCGTGTTTTTTAATTAATTAATTATCTTTTTCTATATATTTGCTTCATTTTATTTATTTATAAATAATTTCTCTTCTTCTTTTTGAATTCGAAATGTCTTGTGTTGTTTCGTTTATTTTTCTCTCTTGTTTTTGAAGTCGTTTTCAACTATTTCTAATTTTTTTTTAAATTACAATTGCAAGACTATAGGATGTTTTTGAGTTTTTGAACCTTCATTGTTGGTTTATCATAGTCATTTTTTGATATGAAAGGAGTGAAATGTGAATGCTTATGTTTTTTGTAAAAGTTTTGTAAATGCTTGCATGCACATGCTTTAAACTTTAGGGTTTTTTTCAAACATTTTGTAAACTTGTTTCAAATCCAAGTTGTTGATATATGCAACCGATAAAAAAACAATAAATATCTGGTAGATTGATATCATGGTTGAATAACAAAATTTGAAAATATGATATTTGACCTAGATATTTAAATTGGAAAATAATAATAATAATTAGTTTGGATAAACAATTTTTATTGGATATCGTTATCTAGTGCATATCACTAAAAAATGATATCCGCCCAACACTAGTGAAGACCCTAATAATCACAAGGACCCAAAATTTTGTGTTGCTAAAAAAAGGGATGGGTCTCAACAATTAGAATTCAAGTGAACATGAGGAAATTGAAGTTGTAATGGACTTTGAAAAATACATCCCATTTGATGCCACTTTTGTGGTAGTTTGCAACATTGTTTAAAGAATCGTTAGGCCTTTTGGGCCCATAAAAGCACATCAAAACATTTAATTGGACCTAGAGGTAAAGGTTGGGTAGGGGTTAACACAAAGGAGGAAAAAAAACATGAAGAAAGAATAAATCAACCCAAGATAAATGAAAAGAATGAAAAGATTACCAAGATTGTGTAAGGTTCAAGGAATGTTCAAGATTCATGTGGACAATGATAAATTCATAAAGGAAGTTCATAAAAAAGGATGAAATAAGCACAAGAAAATTTCTTCTAGGAATTATGCGGGTTACATCACCATAGTGAATAACAAAATATGGCCATGAAAAAGAATGATGAACCAATGCAAACTTTAATTTCAATGTTGGAAGGACAATTTAGAAAATATGTGAAGGGGTGGGTAGCAAGTGCCACTTTTTAACCAACATGTAGAAGGTGTAAAATGATAAGAGGTGGGGGTCCCCACATTGGTAGATGAACCCAACATGCATGTTGACCAAGTGGACTCATGACATATTACATTATAACATAGTATGTTAGAAGCCCACTTGGTCAACATTAATAAGGGAATGGTGCTAATACTTTGGTCACCCAAAAAATTGGACAACTTATTCATTTTGTAGGACACATGATTAGCAAGAGAAGGAGTAAAATTAGGTGAAGTGATTCAAGTTTAGCAACCAATTTCATATTTACAAGGGAAAAATAATGATTCTATTTAGTTTACTATCAATGTGCCTAATCAACCTAAAGTTCTAAAAATATTGGAAGGAAAGAAACATCGAGGTAGAACCTATAGATGTTGGGTTCAATGTTGGATTCTACAAGTGGGAATAATAGCTTAGAGAATAAAAACATTGTGAAAACCATGAAAATGGTAGCTAGGAGCAACAAATATTTTATTCCATCAAAGAAGGAGATCAATCATAATGAGTTAGAATGATTTACAAGGTTTTGGGAAGTAGTCAAAAACTACATAATGTGAAAGGAGTTTGCAAAAAACTTCCCAAATGCCAAGTTGTAATGTATGAAGTTGCACCTTTTATCTGTGTAACATATGTGGGCTAAACATGTAAGGTGAAGCTCATAAAGTTTGTCATTTTTTGAAGGGGATAATTCCTAAGATAAACAACATTTGTTTTTAAGAACATAAAATTCAGAGTGAAAGGGTATAAAAAAACACAAGAAAATACCTCTAGCTAGGATTGTAAATGTGAATTGTTGAGGTGGCAAAAGGTAATTATACATCATAATCCTAGCATGGTAGGACTTGGGTAGAAGGGGAATTATATTTTGATGTACCACAAGTGGGAAAAATTTGTGATTGAATATAAAACTTTAGGTCACAACAAGGCCTAGGTATTAAGGATGAAAGGGTTGCCATGGGGTGAACTTGGCATAATTAACATTTACACTCCTAACAACCCGTTACAGAGGAATAATATGTGGGAGTTGATGAAAGCGGATATTACAAGACAATATAAGTGATTAGTATATGGAAACTAGAATATGGTGGAACAAAAAGAGGATAAATCATCAATGTGTGAGAATTTAATATCATATAAAGAAAATATATATTGGTAGGCTTTAAAGTTTGCACTAGATGTTGGTGAACCTTCAAAAACTAGGAATCTATGGTACCATTAGGATAATTAAAAAAAAGGTGTTGATATAATCATGGTTAGGCTTGATAGATGTTACATTGTTAATGCACTCTTTTAAGATCTAGCTAGTAGAATCTCACATTATGTAATTAAGGGGGATGGGGTCAAGTTTGACCATCACTTAATATATTGCGTGATGGAATTGAGAGAAGCCCCACCAAGAAAGCCTTGCTAAAAAATGAATGTTAAGTACTTTGAGGAGGCCAACAAATGGATGTTGTAAACATAACCAACAAGGGATGTTTTCTTCACAAAGATGAAAAAAAAAACTAAATTTTACAAAGTCTCTTATTAAAGCACAAAACTACTAGAAGCTTTAGAAGGAGAAGGTGGAATTTAGACATAGATTATAAATGACAAAAAGAGATCTCCATTCATCAATTTAGGACAAGGAATTCCAATAGATATTAGGGCATTTGAGGAGTAAATTCAAAAAAATGAAAGAGATAAAGGTTACAAGGTAGAGAATTTGAACGAAGCTTAGTTAGAAACAAAAAGTAACATAGCCTTTAAGGAGTTTTTTGCAATCAGTTTAAAATTGTGCAAAACGTTGATATTCACTCTCTTGGATGAGGAAGGTAAGGTAGTAACTAATGAAAAGGAGATGGAAATTATTTGATGTAATTTCTACAACAAGTTATATAAGGCTAAGGAAATGACTTTTAAACAAGTGGAATTGAGGATGGATCTTTTACAATTAATTTTGAAGAAGTTCATTGAAGCAATTCTTAAGAAAAACTTCAATTTGCAACCAAATCAATGGCCATAAACAAGTCACCTAACATGTATGGGTTGTGGTGGAATTTCACAACAAGAAATCATGTCCACAATAACTAGACTAGGCGTTGTAACTAAAGTTCCAAAATAACTAATATACAACTATGTTATAACTATCCCATGAATATTAGGAATTAATAAACAAAATGACATTTCAAAAAATCATAGAATTTTATTCTAATTACAAGTTAGTTGTAAGATGGACACTTATAATAAAATGTACACATTGTAAATATAGTTATAGTTAACCATGTTTAATTTTGTTGGCAAGCTGCACTTTAATAATGTACGACAACTATATAACAACTAAGGTTAATGTAAGACCCAATCAACGACTACTTCGCAACTATTTGTCAATTATGATTTCCATTGATGCAACTAATTGTGCCATTAGGTTGTCATTATATATATATATATATATATATATTTGTGAATGTTGTTCAAGCGTTGTATTATTATATTTCATTACATTGCAACTCACAATATCATGTTGCCTTACAAACTTGCAAAACCATTTACATTCATTGAAGGTGAAAGTTTACTTTTGAAGTGAAATTAAAATAATTTGTATAGTATATCACAAATTCAGTTAAGGTGTACATATGGATATACCTTTATAAACTCCGATGTTTTCTACCTAAATGTTTTATTGTTTCATTAACAAATGCAAATTCATGCAACTTGATCATGGGTTTATGCCTATTATTAAGACATTCAAGATGAATTACAAAGGATTTTTTTTTTTAACAACTAACATATAGTAAATATGTAAGCAAAAGTAACCAAATCAACAAAAGCAACATGTGAACATTTGAGTCAAGTCAACCAAGTCAACCACATGCATTAGAAGAACTCTTATTTTATGCAACCATTCAATTTGCAAATATATGCAACTAAATGTCATTTGCAACTATGTTTTATCATTTTTACAACTAGTCACCATCTATTATTTTTCTTGTAACTATGATGTAATTAACTTGCAACTATTAGATTTTACATGTTTCTATGTTGACTAGTTTTATGAGCTTTCTATTTAAGAAAATGTCGTTATGTTCAATTAGTTGCAAAAGTAATTGTAATCAAATCAGTTTTAATAAACCATTAGTATTAACTAATTAATATTTATAAGCTATTAACCATAATTTTTAATTAATTTTTAAATTTATATTAAAAAATTATTAGATATAAATATATTATGAAATTTACTTATTTATCAAATAAAAAATAAGTTGGTTTTTATTAATCATTAATAATAACTATAAAATTTAATTTGTGAAGAAATTACTATTTATAAATCATTGTCTGAATAAGTATTTACTAATTAATAGTCATTAACTATTAACCATTACTCTTGATTAACTACCTAAATAAGATTGTTGAGACATTCTAGAATAATCATATATTTCAGAATTAATTAAATAAGGAATAATCAGATAATTATTATCTGAATAAATATTTAAAATAACTAGTTATTTCATAGTAAATAAATATTAAATAAGATATTGATAAATATTTAACATAAATTATTTATTTATAAACATATTGACTTGTTGATATAAATAAAGTGATTTAAAATTAACTAAATATTATTTAATAATTTAAAATTAATAAATAAATTAATATGAATAATTCATGAATAATGATTAATTATTGTATCAATTTTTAATTTAATATATAATTAATTCAAAGAGGAATAACTAATAAATAATAATTTATTACTTAATTACTTGGTATTAGTTAAAATATAATTAAATGATTAAATAAAATTATTTAGTTCATACTTTATACTAATTAATGAAATATTTGAAACTAATAATTTATCAATAATTAATGTTCGTTTAATAGAATGATTATATCATATTAATATGACCTTGGTATTATAATTTAATCATACCTTAATAAAGATGATATATTTTTAAATGAATTATACAATATCAAAATGATTTTTTTCAATCCAATATGCCTATAATATGGTCAAATATGTTTAATATATCTTGAATATAATTTAAATGCACTTTAATATGTTAATTAAACTTAATAGATGTTTAATATACCTTGAATAAAATTTATATAATATACTTTTAATGTATTCCACAAAACCTTGGTGTGCATTAAATGCATAAACACACCATAATAAGTAACGAAATTGCAATTAATTTTGCAACTAAATGAACGTTGGAACCTATCCTTGGATGAAAAATTCAAGAACCTAATCAATATGGAAGGATGTGTAATTTAATAGTTGCACCCTAGTCACAAAAAATAGTCATAAAGTTTAAAAGACAATGATTAGTTATAAAAATGATAAAACAAAGTTGCAAATGATAGGTAACTTGCATGTGGTCATATGTAGTTGCAAATTGAATGGTTGCATATTACAAGATTTCTTTTGGTGTTACTTCTATGTGATGTACATATACCTTTGATGTATATTAAAATGTTTTGAAATATATTAAAAATATATTTATATATTCATGAATTTAATTATTTAATATTTAGAACATATTAAATATACATTTTGCATATATTGTGATTACATAGGCTAGGTAAGTTAGGAAATAAATAGTTAAATAGTTAAATAGGTAAAATTACTTATTATAAATTATAATTACAACAGAAGGTGTACATGTACATCAAATGCTTTTATTGGATTTTGAATGAATTCATTAGTCCACTGAATGGGAACTAATGAGCTGCACCCACATTTTGTAATAGTGTATATTTAATACAAATAATAGTTAATATTAATTACAAGTTAATTAGTTAGTTCATAATAATAAAATTTTAATTCCATAATTAATAATTAGATAATAATTAATTTTTATAATTAATATATATTATTAATTAGTTATTTTATCATTTATTTTAAAATTAATGATAACATAAACTATGTTATTATTAATAGCAATTAACCAATAATTTAAAATAATAATACATTAATAATGATATCATATATTATTCATTAATGATAAACATATTATAAATAACATAAAATAGTTATTTATTAAATTTATTAATCATTATAATTGTATTATCCAATAAATTTTTAATTTAAATATTTAAATACTTTATGCTAATATTAACTAGTTAATTAATTAATTAGTAGTAGCATAAAACAATTTAATATTAAAAAAAGGTAGTAGTTATTAATTTATTAAAATTATTTAAAATTTTATGAAATTAATTCATAATGAAATAAATAAATATTATTATTTATAAAATTAAATTAATGAATAATAGAATATTAATTATTATTAAAATAAATTAAATTATGAATTAATTATGTTTGCTACTATTTAATATTTAAATAGTTCATGTAATAGTTTAAATAATTTATGTTATTATTATTTACTACCTAATTAATAGGTAGTAATAAATAGTTGGTAAATGGGTAAATAGTTAGTTAATGCCTAGTTAATCAATTAGTTTTAGTTAATTGGTTAATTACCTATTATACATGGTTTACAAAATTGAAAAAGAAGATAAAGGATATGGGATAAACTTTGTAGTTGCAACTTAATCACAAACTAAATTACAACTAGTGTTGGTCTAATATCCATTTATTTTGATACCAATCGGTATTAATATAGGTGTTTTTATAAAATGATATTAAATTTGTATTAGTATTGATTATTTAAAATACATATATACCAACTTGGTACTAGCATTAAATTAAATACTAATTTTGGGTTGGTATATGGTCGATATATGCTTGGTATATAAACTAGTATGAAATTGGTATTACTTTAAGTCCCTACCAACTTGTATTGGTATTAAGTTGGTACTAGATTTAAGTCATACCCAATTGGTTTGGTATTTGATACCAATGTTCATACCAATATTGATACCAATCTTTGTATTCATATACCAAACCAACATTGGTTGCAATAAAAAAATTATCCCATATGTTTTGTTTTCCATTTCCATCTTATAAAAATATATAAGGAGGGTGTTTTGTTTTACATTTATATTAAAAGCATGTGTAATTTGAGATGAAACAATCAAAGAGGTTTAACCCTAGAAGTTAACCCTAAAATAAAACAAAAATATTTACATATCTACCTCCTATATTACCTACCCACTTAACTACTTAGTCCTACTTACCAACCCACCTAATCGTACCTACTTACCCTCTTACCTATTTATCTACTTGATATTACCTACATACCTACTTAAATATTGATTTAAATTTATTTTGACCAAAATTCAATTAACATGCCGCATGGAATTTTTTTTGGTGGCATGTGACATGTTCTAACACCATCTAAATAGATTATGAGGATCCACTATGTATTTTAAAAACACAATTAAAATATATATTATGTTGTCATGTGACACTTCGTAATAGGTTATAACATAATTGCAAATAATGGCGACTAGTTGCAAACTTTATACAAATAGTCAATGGATGGAATGTGATGACGTGATGTTAAGTCATCACTTACAATTAGATGTTGCATGTGGCTTTTTAATGCAACTAATTGGTTTCAACTTATTTTTTGGTTACAAATTACAATTGCAAATTGAAACTTTTCTCCTAATGAACTACAATGCCATTAATAAAACTTATTTATCACTAGAATGCAACATACATAACATTTGATAGAGTTTAATGTCCCCAACAAGTGTTTTGTGCTAAGGACAACATAAAAGTTAATGTTATTACCAACCACATAGCTATGGCAACTTTGAACAATAGTTTTGTGGTCATGTGTTGTCAAGGTTGAATGTCCTTCTATTTGTTGTGTATCAATTTCCCTTTTGAGATGGATTTCTCCATTTGCACCAGCAAAAAAAAGGTGGAAAACTACTTAAATCAAACCATTTGGACCAAACTAATAATTATATTTGCCCAATCAAAAACATTTCTTATATTATGCAATGCCTATTGCAAGCATATCATCATGTGCACATATATTGGCCCAAAGCCAATTTTTAAAACCCTAACCACCATGAACTTGATTGTTTTTCATCCAAAAAATTATATGAAATGATCTTAGTACCTAATATGTGGGCAACAACTCAAAATCAATGAAAACCCAACAATGCACCTTGTAAGATGGATGGTATGTGGACATGAAATATCTTTTCATTGTATTCATGTACATTGGTTAACCACGGTGGTTAGCTATGTTGTAAGAATCCACATGCATCTACCTATGACACTTTTCAACTTATATAAATAGTTAACAATGTTGGCATGTTACCTGGTTTGCAAGGTTAAACTCGGGGTCTAGGTTCTTGTGACCTTGACTTGACTTCAACCAACACCCTTTTGGTGGATTTGGAACAAGAACTAACATGTGCAAAGTCTTTTCTTAGAACTTGAATTGAAACTAGAATCATGAAAAAACAACTTTTGAACACATGTCTAAGTTCATTACGCTAGCAAGCCGCTGAACTTTCTAAGTAAGTGATTAGTTCTAACTAGTTGTAGAACTTCATATGTCCTATGCAATCCCCCATTGTAATCTGTTGTAAAACTTCAAACCTATATGATCTCTAGTCCATGGGAGTATGTAGTATACATTAAACTAGACTTACCTTTTAAATCAGCTTGCAAGGTTCTTGAACTTGAAAAAAGTGTGCCAAAACTTCAATCGCAGGGTTCAAACTTTTGAAGAACCTAAAAACTTGCCAGGAAGAAAATTTCAGGGTCAAAACTAGGATTGGAAGTTCTATTTAAAAGGAAGTACTGGCCCAGGTTTAGGGTTAGTTAGTTACATAGGTAGTGTAAGGGCCACAGAAGAAGGTTCTTCATACACCTGGTGAGTTCCTATGCTCACACTACTGCCTTAACCCTTAAAGGTCACAGGGGACCTATGGTCCGCTTCTCCTACCTACAATGGAGGAGGCTAAAACTGACACCCCTATGGCATATGGGACATGTCATACCATCTTTTTCACACTTACAATGTCCCATTTGCATTTCTTGAGCCACGCTGGCAGGTGTTTTCAAGCTTGGGCAGCATCTTACAACTCCACTTCCAAATTTGTCCTCTTTGCCCATATTACAAAACTGAGGAACATGTGAGAGGGGTCAGCTCATACAACATGGGCAAAACATAGCAAGGAGTAGAACAGTCCCAAACACTGGTGATTTTTTTCTGCCCAAAACTAGATGAATTTTGTTTGGTTTTGTGTAGAGTTTCATTGGATGACCAACTTTGACCATCCATTTCTTCCTCATCTCAAGTCAATTTTGCACAATATTTTTTCTACATCATTCATATAGATGCCTTCAAATTTTTACCCTCAATAAAGAATGGCATCTTTGTGCAATCCTCCAAAAACTTGTAATTCTGAAAGCTGCCCGAAACTTTAGAGACAAAACTTTCAACAGTGTGGATTTTTCCATTTCTGAACCAAATCCTATTTTTTTAAAATCAAAGGATTTGGCTTGAAGTCCTCTCCAACTCTACAAAGTTGGATTGTTTAAAATTCTGACAAAATTCATCACTTTTGGGCACATTTGTGATTGCTGGTCTGTCTTTTGTATTGGGACTGTTTTGGTCAGATGTCAATTAAACGGTTAATGGTTCCAAGCTCTCAGAAGTCTACTACATTGTTATAAAAGAAATGGCAAGATCAGGATTTTTGTGGATGGTTGGTTTATGTTCTAGATAACTGAAGAGAGCATGCAGGTTACCTTGAGCATTCAAGGTGTGCTCACTATTCACAGTAACCAGCGCACTCAAGCTAGTTACTGTACATAACCATCCCTCCTGAAATTCAAGATGCCCTCTTTTCCTCCATGTAAAAAGCAGTTATGAAATCTCCATCCAAGCAGCAAAAGGTTCCAAAATCATTGGGCCAACAAGAGCCCAGAGTGGTAACAAATAGGTCACTAATGAAATGGAGGTTGAAGGTTACAACCTAACAACCAATCATAGCCTCAAGATCCTCAGGAGGATGGTTTATGATATATGGGTCTTGTAATTTGCTGCTACCCATCACAAGATCATTGAACAAATCTCTTATCATGAGTTTGAGAAGAGGGAACCAAATGTAGGGTTTAGGGTGGGCACCCTGCATCACATTATGGTAGTCATAATGACCCTTGCAGGCAGATATATTCCATTTTGCAAAACACCGCATGCAGGGTGGGGGGCCTGTACAGCAGGAAATTGTGTTTCGTAATTTCCCACCGCACTTGCCTGCCTCAATCATTACGCTGGATAATGCCCTGGCAGCAGGGCATTACAACCCAGACCTTGGGCTCTGCTCTCAGTTCGCAGGGTGGAATGCCCTGCAAGGCATTACCTACACATTAGAATCTGTCCACCTTTAGAGCTGAGGAGACACCAGCCCCAACTTACGATATACAATCCATGGCATGGGTTCACCAGATCACCCAGTCACTATTTTTTTCTTCCTGTTTTTGTTGTGTTCACATTGTTTTGATTTCACAAAAGTGGCAGATTTCTGCTAGAAAGAACACATAAACTGAAAATTTATGTTTTCCCTAGTTTTTTTTTCTCAAAGAACATTTCACAAAATAACTAGTTGTGTTTGCCCCATACATGCTTGGTAATACCTAAAATCATACATGCATGTCTACTATCTTAGGGCAATAATAATTTTTTATAACATTAAAAAAAAACAATGCAAACAAATTAATTAATTAAAAATTAATTTCATTATGATTTTTGTTATTAAATCTTCATCAAAGCATTATTGAAGTTTTTAAAATAACATCAAGTTAATTAAAAACATTTATATCTCATAAATAATTTTATATTATTTTTTTAATTTATTAAAAATTGACATATTTTATTTTAATCAATTCTTGCATAATCTTTCAAAGAATCTCATTTTAATAAGATTTAAAAGATTGAAGCTATTTATTTGTATGTTTATAGAAAAAAATCATTTAAAAAATTAGTCATATGATTTTTTTTCTTACATTTTATAATGATATGAAACCTTGTGATACAAAAAGGCAAGTGACAACCCAAAAAAAAAGAATGATATAGAAGCATGATTAAATTAGTTACCCAACATTCATGTTTTGAGAAGAAACCCAACAAGTAGATGGGTAGACTTCAAAACAACCCATCAATTGGATGGGTGCATCCAAAATCTACACATGTGAGTCCATTAGCTTGGAGCAATAACAACATGTAGTTAATCATGTAATGTCTTTGCCCTAGAGTGTATGGATATTATTTAACTTATGTGATGGTATTGTGTAACATAATCTAACAATTTGAATGCAAAATATATTGGTTTGTGGTTAGTCCAGTATGCTTCAACAACTCTTGAAATACATTGTTGGAGGGGTGCGTTTGTCCATATGAATACCATAAATTGTTGTGATTTCTTTAAACTAAAGTTTCATTGAGTATTGGTTCATAAAAATTTTAAATTTCATTTGGTTGTGTTGAGTTTTGGTCAAACATGTCAATGTTGAAATCACCCATTATTACGGTTGGACAATATGTTGGCATTACATCCAAAAGCTTTTGAAGTTGATTTATGAATGTTGAAAATAATAATGTTGGAGATTTATATATGCCTATTATGTGTATAACTTTTTTTGTATTTGTATTTGAATGTTGTTGTAATAAATTCAACTCCCAAAATGGTAAATGTTTCATGTGATGATAATGTTGTGAATTTGTCATATATTACCATTGTGCCATTTCTCGCATATACACTTATGCTAGAATGTTTTTTTGGATCAATGGTAACAAGCAAAGAGTTCTTGTCTCAACATCTTTTGGTAGAGGATAGTGATCCACTTATGTTGCTAACAAGATTTTCATTGGCTTATTGTCATGGAGAAATTCTCCACTTTAAGCTCCCTTAATATTTGCCACACAATGAATAATTTCCGGACTATGTCTAAGAAACATGGGTATATTGATAACATCCTTTAGTTGAAGAGAAAAAGTAGATACAATTACATCTAGGAAAGTGTTTTCCCAAGCCAAGGGTCACTTAAGGTGTACTTATTCAAAATGTCTACATTTAAACCTAAAAGTGGTGTTGATTTGGCGAGGTGAATGCAACATGGGGGTGACCTCAATAATGCATTGGATCATGTTCGATCACATTAAATGAGTTCAGGGATGGACTACAATGGCTTGCCATGTCTATGACATGACATAGTGTTATGTGATTATTACTGCCATTTATGGCATGCAATTTGAAGATGCTGATGCACAATGCCTCATGTGGTCATCATTTGTACAAACCCAAATTTCAAAGGTTTCATGGCAAAAATGTTCAAGCAAATTTCAATGCAGTTTGATGAATTTTTGGAATTGGTGATCCAACAATTCCAAGGCATCACAAAGTGCACATGCCTTCTTCATTGGATTCAATCAATGGAAAAACACACTAAGAAGTTGATTAGGGTGGACTTTTAACTAGAGCATAGAAAGTTTTGTCATGCATATCAAGATTGTAAGACAAAAGAGGATGTTCAATCCTTGTTTGCCACCATTCAATCGTGGTGATATTCTAGTGGAGTTAAAACAAAGGAAGGCCTTTGTGAACTACATGAATAGTTGGGATTTTGGCACTTTCGCTATTGATAGTGGGGAGAGTTAATGAAAGAGGTAAGTCCTTGTTGTCTTTGATTTTTACATGTGGTTGTTTTGCTTGCCATTGCAACTTATAGATGCATTGTTTGTGTTATTAGAAGTTCACATTGGACGAGTTGGTAGATATGCCAGCTTATAACTAGGCAAAAACAATGCATAGCAAATGGATGCAACAATTTGGGAATGGAGTGCAAATACAAAAAAAGGAGCCAAAAACCATGCCGGATAATTGTGAAAATTGTGAACTTCTTTACATATGTTTTTCTTGTGACATTTTAAAGTTATGTTAATCATTCCAAGTTGTGCTAGATGACTAATATGAAAGTTGAAAAATTCAAATTAAAAATTCATTAAATTAAATTCTGGTTTTTGGTTTTTTTAAAAGACATTTGAACTTGAATAAGTGTTGTGTTAAATGTGGTTAATTTCACAAAGGACTAGGTAAAGGACTATTGTAATAACATAATTTTCATGGTAAAAATAAAATAAAATGATAACAACCTATTACCCAAGTTCAAAAAACACTCACAATTTAAAAAATATGGAATTTAAATTATTTTTAAATTCATAGTATTTTTCAAATTTTCAAAATTTCAAAAGTCTTTTACCACATGTAAATGGGGTGTAATGTGCATGACATACAAAACAAAGTTGTAGTTTATGATACAAAAAAAAACCTAAA
>Ga0116227_10001180_pt1 | contig 57035 bp, 51 predicted proteins | sample S1TSphgellanicum_FD_89693 | JGI IMG/M metagenome (GOLD analysis project Ga0116227, IMG submission 89693) | Host-associated microbial communities from peat moss isolated from Minnesota, USA - S1T2_Fb - Sphagnum magellanicum MG | ecosystem: Host-associated > Plants > Peat moss > Unclassified...
AGACGCTTCGCAATGGAAGTAAGAGACCTGACTATAGCCATGATCGTTGTACAATGTGGCGGCGACCCCGGACTGTTTTTTAAAACATAAAAAATGGCCGGAATTTCTTCCGACCATTCGTGGGGCAATCCCGGCTTTCTTCATTAAAACTAAAACCTCAAATAAGCATCTTTAATATCTATTTAACGTCCCAGAATATTTTTGTTGTTCTGGTATCCTTCGCTTTTACACTGGTATAATTAGTATTATAAGCAGTTTCAACTGATGGATATAATAACCTTGTTGGCGGGGTTTCATAACCAACCAGGGTTTGTGTAGTGAACGTTAACTGTGGATATTTGGTTCTGCGATACTCAGACCAAGCTTCATCAGATTGCAGGAACCCAAAATGCAGCCATTTCTGAGTATAGATTAACGCCAGCTTTTGGGCTGATGTGCCGGCGTAAGTTACATTGGCATTAGCCAGGAAAGTACTGATAGTATTAGCTGTTGGTGAAGCAACCGTACCGCCGCCAATGCTGTTTAGATAATAATAAAAATATACCGACTGTGTTAATGCGGTGTTGTACGCTGTTTGTGCATTGCCTAATCCCCAACGTTCGTAAGCTTCTGCTTTCAGGAAATTAACTTCGGGCGCTGTGATCACAATACCCGGCATTTTAACATTGTTTAAGAAAGTGGTAGAATCTACAATTGAATAGTTGGCATAAGCGGTATCCTGTTGTGCCGATGTATAAGTAATCGGCATGGCTTTGTACGCTTTATTAGGCACAAATGTACCGTTAACATTCTTGCCATATTTATCATACATAACAGGTATACGTGGGTCATTAGCCGGCAGCATTACTTTATTCAATTTATAATCTGTTGCCCAATAGCTATCAATTTCTGTTAAAGCACTATATAATGTGCTGCTGGTAGTTGTAGTTAAAGGCTGTAGTAGTACATCTACATTGGCCGGGTTATACGTACCAACACCGTTACCGTCTAAAAGCGGATAAGAAGAAGGGCTGTTCAGCATCGTTGTAACCGCTGTTTTAGCAGTAGCTTCATCATAGTTGGAGATACGCATCAGTAAACGTAAACGTACAGAGTTAGCATATTGCTGCCATTTCAGTAAACTGCCGTTCAGCAAAATATCAGATTTGGCAAAAGAAGTCTGTACATTGCTGCTTGGTTTTGCTGTAGCAAAATAAGTGGCCGCGTCATCCAGGTCTTTGATAAACATCGTGTAAAGTGCTTTCTGATCGTCAAATACCGGGTTTTTAATCGTACTTGCAGTTTCCAAATTTCCCGCTTGTGAGTACGGGATATCGCCCCACATATCAACCATTTTTGCAGCGCGCTCATCCAAAACGATTTTTGCTGCCTGCAAATAAATTTGCTGATCTGCCTGGTCTGCAGTAGGCAAAGCAGCAAGTGCAGCCTGCATAGAACGATACAAAGCCATTGGCCCGCTTCCGTTACCAGATGGAAAGTAAAAATCTGACCAGTAATTTCCCAGATAACCATCACTCGATTTATAAGCAGTGCTTACGTTATCAAAAGCTGTAGTTTGCGCATAAATAGAAACCTGTGGGAAAAAGAAGGTACGCAAGTTCCAGTAGGCTGGCCTCACACGGTCGCTGTTTAACATGGCCGTGAAAAAGCCGCTCACAATTGGTGTTGTTGATAGCTCTGGATTAAGGTAATCTTTATCAATTGTTTTTTTACATGCACTGAACGAGACAGCCAGTAAAATCAGAATATTGGTATATATGAATATTTTTTTCATCATTGATCAATTTAAATAGTTAAAAAGTGGCATTTAAAGAGAATCCATAACTTCTGGTTGAAGGTATTGAGCCATTATCGATACCCTGGTTATACCACTGGCTTCCGAGTGCAGTTTCCGGGTCCAGGTTTTTTAGTGTGCGGTAGATATACAGCAAGTTGCGCCCTATCAGTGAAAATCTTGCTCTAGATAGCCCGATATGTTTCACCCAGTTTTGCGGTAGTGAATAGCCAAGCGCAACCTCACGTAACTTAATATAGCTATTGTTGTAAATTGCAGTGCCATCATTCACCGAGTTAGGATCACCTGCCCCAAATTGATTTTCGTAGTAGCTGGCAGCATCAAGTATTATATTGTTGGCTTGCCCGTTGGCCAACACACCAGTTTGTATCACACCATCGTGGTAAACAGTTTCGCCGTTAGGCCCTGCTGTTGCACTTGATGCCAACCCTACGTTAACACCCGCACCATTGGTATAATAGGTTAAGCCACCATGTTGTGCATCCCTGTACTTTAGTGTGCTGGTATACATACCCGCGTTTATACCATATTTTAAAGGGGTTGAAATTAACTGGCCACCTAATCTGTAATCAATTAATGTAGTTAATGAAAAGCGCTTGTAGGTAAATGTATTGGTAAAACCACCTATTGCTTTAGGTAAAATATTACCAACTTTTACATAACGGCTTTGATCCATAATGTAATAACCATTGGCATCTATTAATTTATTCCCCTTGCTATCTGTAGCAATTGGATAATCATAGATATTACCTAAGGTCTCGCCAGGTTTTGCAGTAACCTTAATTGAATTACCTTCGGCAGTGTAGAAATCAATTTCCGGCTCGTTAGGGGCAAGGCTGTAAACCTTGGCTTTGTTAAACGAGTAATTTAAACGCACATCCCATTTAAAATCCTGCGATACTACCGGTGTGGCGCTTAAGCCTACTTCAAGTCCTTTATTACCCAATGTGCCAACGTTTACAATCTGGCTGTTTGCACCATTACTTGGTGCAACAGTTAAAGGTAAAATCTGATCATTGATTTTATTGGTATAGTAGCTTACATCGGCTCCAAGCCTATCATGTAGAAAACGAACTTCTATACCCGCTTCATACTCATGTTTTCTTTCGGGCTTAAGGGTATTATTACCATACGCTCCCGGGATAGAAAGTTGAGATACTGAACCATTATTAGTTTGCAGTGAAGTTTGTGCGTAGGCGATATTAGAAGTATAGACTGGCGCCGGGTTACCGTTCTCTGTATAAGAAAGTCTTAGTTTTCCGTAGCTTAAAAATGACGGCATAGCGTTTTTAAATGCATCACTGAAAATGAAACTTCCGTTTACTGCCGGATAATAGTAAGTGTTATTTGCCGGAGGAAGTGTCGAAGACGATTCCTGGCGTAATGCACCTTCTAAAAACAGGTAGTTTTTAAACGACAGATCCAGCAAACCGAAAGTACCTTTGTTTAAAACATACTGTCTTGTATATGAAGTGCTCAATATACCGTATGAATTGCTTAATGAAAAGAAATTTGCCGTAACTAAACCATTGGTCGTGCCCGATGCCTGGTCAAGATAACTTTCGTGCCTTGCAGTAAAACCGGCATTAACAGATAAGGTTAAATCTTTGGTGATGTTATTAGTATAAGTTAACAACGCATCACCATATAAGATAGAATAAATGCCCGATGCTACATTATAAGCGCCTGTGCTTGAGCTACCCGCATTAAATGCTACCGGGTAAGTATTATAGTTTTCGGCTTCTGTGTTGCGGCCGGTGTAATCATTACCAATTCTGGCCCTGAATTTTAAGTGGCTTAAAATATCCCAGTTCAGGGTAGCGCTCGAATAAATGCGATTTTCAGTTTCAGTATACGTATTTTTCAACGTGCTGAAAAAGTAATCATACAAGTTAGGCCTAACATTAAATACAAACGCTTCTGATGGGTTTAGCTGCGTATTGTTATATGGCGCATATTCGTACCCCTCAGAGGTTACATATTTTTGCCTTACCAGATCCATTTTTTCTTCCCGTCCGAAAAAGCCATCGAATGATTGCGCCAGGCGGTTAGTTTGGTATGGGCGATTATCTGTAATCGTATTTACATAATTGGCTACAACATCAACACTTACTTTTTTGCTCAGGTTAATTGTGCTATTAAGGTTGAATGTGTTTTTATGTACGCCTGATTCTCTCTGGATGCCATCATAATCAAGCCTGGTGTATGAAATGCGATAATTGGCATTATCGGTTTGATTAGATAATGATAAGTTAGCGCTTGAGCTGATGCCCGTTCTGAATATATCTTTATAGTTGTTTGGCTGCGGCGAATAAGATTGGATTGAACCATCCCACCAACGAACCTGTTGACCATCCATTTTAGGGCCAAAATCAGCATAAGCTCTAAAATTAGGCCTCCAACCAGCCGGCGACTTTGCATCGGGTACAGAACCGTCTGCATTAAAACCAAGAGCTACGTTGGTTGCCCGGTCATAGCCTTGGCCGTATACGTTTTGGTAGTTAGGCAAGTAAGCCGCTTGCTCTGCTGTTCCATAGTAATTAAAATCTACAGAAGGGCCTTTGCCTTTTACACCTTTTTTGGTAGTAATAATAATAACACCGGCCTCGCCATCAGAACCATATAAAGCAGTTGCTGAACCTCCTTTGAGTATATTAATATTTTCGATATCGCTTGGGTTGATATCTAAAACACCGTTTCCTTCAATCCGCTGGTCTGAATAAAATCCATTGTTATTGAAACCTCCTGAACCATACTGCTGCTGATTACGGATAATTACACCGTCAACCACATACAATGGTGGCTTATCAAAGCTTATTGAGTTAATGCCTCGTATTTTCACCACAACACCACTGCTTGCACCACCTGGTGCTGTTTGTACGCTAACACCAGGAGCCTTACCATATAAAGCAGAGGCAAAGTTAGTACTGCCTGCTTGGGTAATATCTTTGCCACTTATATTGGTTGAAGCGTAACCTAATGCTTTTTCCTGACGCTTAATACCAAATGACGTTACTACAACTTCGTTAAGCCCACCGGTGGCAGGCTGTAATTTAACAACCATACCATTGCCTTCAGTAGCAGGGATTTCCCTTGTACCGAAACCAACGTAAGAAAATACCAAAACGGCATTGTTATCTGGCACGCTAATGCTGAATTTACCATTGGCATCTGTAATGGCGCCTGTTTTACCATCTTTTAGCTTAACGTTTACACCCGGCAATGGGTCGTTATTATTATCTACTACTTTACCGGCTATTACAATTGCTGCTTTGGCATCGTTAGATGCACTAGCATCAGGCTCTGCAACCTGTAGCAAAACCGTTTTGTTAATTACTTTGTACTTTAAAGCGCTGCCTTTCAGGCTCTCGCTTAAAGCCTCATCAAGCGTGGCGTCTTTTAATACTACGCTGATGTTTTTGTTATTAACATCTTTTGAGTCGTAGAAAAATACATAACCGGTTTGTTTGTTGATGTGTTGCAGCACCAGTTTTAAAGGGGTATCTTTTTCGTTCAGATTAACTTTTTGGCTAAAGCTTTTTGCGCTGCACTGCAATAAAGCGATAAAAATAATCAGGGTGGTCAATTTCATAACCATGAATGTTTTTTGAAGCCGTGCTTTATGCACGGCAAAAGAGAAAGCATTAAATTTCATACATTTGAATTGTTTGGGTTAACAGATGCAGTACATTAAAATTCCCGTAATAGGAAGGGTTGGCTCAAACGCTTAGCGCATTCCGATGGCCGTCGGAGTGCGTTTTTTTTTGAACAGACCTAAGTGGGAAACCAAGAAATTTAAGGTAATTTTCGTAAGTCTTTTTTCATAGAGTTGGGGTTAGTTAAATAAATAGTTTATTGTTTATGGCATTACAATTATTGATTTTCCTTCTATCCGGTAATGGATTTTTTTGAAACTCAGGATATCCAATAGTTGTGAAGCGTTTACGTTTCTCGATATTTCGCCAGAGAAGCGCCTGGATGGCAATTTTCCCTCGTACTTAATATCTACATCATACCATCGCGAAAGCTGTTTCATTACTTCCTCAATGCTATTGTCATTAAAATTAAACAGGCCGTTTTTCCAAGCTACGGCATCATCTACATTAACAGAAGCCACGTTTATTTTTCCGTTTTTAAACTGCGCCTGTTGGCCCGGCACAATGGTAATTTCTGTATTGGCCGATGTTACTTTAACACTACCTTCGAGCAGGGTGGTATTAATAACATCTTCATCATTATAAGCATTAATGTTAAAGTGGGTTCCCAGAACCTCTACCTGTTGTTGATTAGATACTACTTTGAAAGGCCTTTTTGCATCATGCGCTACCTCAAAATAGGCTTCGCCTGTAAGTTCTACTTTGCGCTCACTACCGTTAAATGCCACAGGGAATTTGATAGATGAAGCAGAATTTAACCAAACCTTTGTACCATCTGAAAGAATGAATTGAAACTGACCGCCACGCGGTGTAGAAGCTGTATTGTAAATTACAGCATCTGCGGCAGCAATATCTGAAGCGCCCTGGTAACTGATTGCGCCGCCCGATAGTTTATTAATGTCGGTATTGCCTTGTTTGGCAAGTGTGCCATTTTTTGCACCGTTTAAAACAATCGACCGGCCATTTGACAGGGTTAAAATGGCTTTATTACCTCCCGGTGTAAGATCTGGTTTAGCTACGTTTTTAACCACCACCTGCCGGGTTGGCTCAATTTTTATGAAGTAGAAAAGTAAACCTGCAGTAAATAATATCAGTATAGATGCAGCTATAGATAACTGCTGCCAATTTATAATTGAATGCCTGCATTTAATTTGACCGATGATTTGGTTAAGACTTTCCTTTTGGTCTTCTTCCAACGCATCTGCCGGAATAGGTTTTTGAGAGGATTGATAATTCAAATACCAGGTTTCTACCAGGTCAACCTCTTCGGGACTGGCTTTTCCGGCATTATATCGTTCAATTAGTTCTTCTATTTCGTTAGGGTGCATAAATCCACAAGGATATATTATCCTTATGTTAACTAAAACAACCTAAATAAGCCTATGGAGTAGACGAAAAGAAAAAAAATAGCAAAAAAATGTGCAGCAAGCTTAATTCTTAAAATTTTGAGTGAATTATTAACCTGTTTTCTTACTGTAAGTGGGCTTATATTAAGCGTATGGGCAATTTCATTGTGCGATAGGTTCGCATTCCGGCTCATTTCAAAAATTAAACGCATTTGTGGCGGTAAGGAGCTTACCTCTGCATCAATAATGGCAATCAATTCCTTCATCCGGAACTGCTTGTCTGCACTTGGGCTATTATTGTCTATAAATGATTTGAACGAACTTATGTAAGCCGATTTAACTTTCTGATGCTTAAAAATATTTAATATCCGGTTTCTGGCCCCTGTGTATAAGTAACCTTTTAAGTTTATATCCGGGTCAATTTCTTCCCTATTATTCCAAAAACTAGTAAAAAGCTCTTGCAGTAAGTCTTTAACTTCTTCCCGATCAGGAAACATCTTGTAGGCATGAATATATAGTACACCGTAATACCGTTTATGAATAGCAGCAAACGCTTTCAAATCTCCTTCTCTCAGAAGATTGAGCAGTAAGCAGTCATCATATGAATTGTATACAGACATATTCCCGAAAGAATGGATTAAAGAATATTTAAATTAATATTAAGCCTTCACCCAAATATAAATATCTATATGTCATTTTTTCATTACAATTTATTTTTTTAATTAGATAATTCATAAAGTTATTCACCATATAAAGGGGAAAAGTAACTATTGAGCAATCCAAATTAAAATTATAGCAAAAATTTAACCCAAAACACGAGACACCTCTCGATATACGGTTAATATTTATCTATAAGTTATATAATGTCTACTAAATGATAATTTAAAAAATCACAAATAAATAGTCAAATAGGGCAAAGCATATAAGTTACAAACACTATAACTTTATATAACAGTTGAGCACCAACATTTTGTTATTTCGCAATTACCGCCAGATAATCCTAAATTCGGTTTGCCCCGTCGCTACGGTTTTTAGTGAAAACTCAAACCCATGATTGATCAGTATTTCCCTAACCAATGTAAGCCCTATCCCCTGCCCGTCTTTTTTGGTGCTGTAAAACGGCGTAAATAGTTGTTCGCTTTGTACTGTAGAAATACCTGTGCCATTATCGGCAACTATCAACTGTTTGGCATCGGCATCAATACTAAAGGTTACGATACCGTTTTCATCAATAGCTTCTATCGCATTTTTGACAACGTTAATCAGCGCTTGTTCCATTTGCTGTTCATCTGCCAAAATATAAATTGATACACCAGGGGGTTCAAATATCAGTTCCACATTATTTTCCCTGGCTTTGATTTCCATCAGCTTTATAATGGAACGGATGAAAGACTGTAATTCCAACTCTTTTTTATTAGGGCTGGGCAACTTAACCAGATCGGCAAAATTGCGCATAAACAGGTTAAGATTGTGGTTACGATCAAGCGCCACCTGCAAAGCTTCGCGCAGCAAATCGTCCTGACTACGCCACAAACCGGTAGTTGTTAACGTGGATTGTATAATGGAATTTACCGGGCCAATGGTATTATTAACCTCATGCGCCATCATGCGGATCACCTTTCCATACACATTCTTTTCGGCTGCCAGTATTTCGGCGGTAAGCTCTTCAATCATGATAAAATGACGAGGAAAGCCCCTATCTACAAAGTGCGATTTCTGAATTTTATAGGTTGATGCCCCGCCATACTTAACCACCTTGGTTTCGCCAGATTTTAAACCGGAGATCTGAGTAAACAATTCATTAGGTACACTGCCAATGGTTTCGTTCAACAGTTCTTTATCACTGGCACCCAATATTTGCAAAGCTTTAGGATTAATCTGCTGTATATGATCGTCATAATCTAAAATAACGATACCTGTAGGCGATGTATAGATCAGTTTCTCTAGAAAAAAATGCTGCTGCTCCTGCAATGTGCGTTCGGTACGCAGCTGGTCTATCATCTGGTTATAAACACCAATCAGCTGATCAACCTCGTGCTTACCGGTGGGCGAAAACTTAATATTAAAATCACGGTCTTTAATGGCATCCAGACCCACCATCAGCGCTTTCATGGGTTGGATGAGCTGCCTGTATAAATTCCACGAGATAACGATAGAGATAATAATAAATACCTCTGCAACTAAAAACATCACTTTATTAGCCTCGAAAATAAAGTAGGTAAGCACCAGCGTAACCAAGTGCAGGATAAATACGAACAGTATATATTTAGTCCTCAGTTTCATCGTAAGGTATTTGGTATTTATCCAGCCTGCGGTATAAAGAGCTACGGGTAAGTCCCAATGATTGTGCAGCTTTGGTTACCCTGTTTTTGTGATACTCCATTGCTTTTTTAATCATCTCAACCTCCATTTCCTCCAGCGTGACTGAACCTACGCCGGGTAACTGCTTAGTATCCTTTTTAACAGGCGAAGAATCTAGTTGCGCTTTCATATCATCAATATCCAGCTTATCTTTTTTGCTTACCAATACCGCGCGCTCAACCAGGTTTTTTAATTGGCGAATGTTGCCCGGCAGCGGCAACTGCTGTAACCATTTTAAGGCAGCCGGTGTAATGGAAAGCTCGGGCCGGTTATAAATTGCTTTAAGGTTATTGATAAAGTAAGTGGCTAACAAAGGGATATCGCCCGGACGCTCACGCAAGGCCGGCAGATAAATGGTAATGAGGTTGATGCGGTACAAGAGATCTTCCCTGAAGCTGGCTTTGGCTACCATATCGTTCAGGTTTTTGTTGGTGGCACATACTACCCGCACATCGACTGTTTTAGTGCGGCTGCTACCCAATACCTCGTAAGTACGATCTTGCAATACACGCAACAGTTTAACCTGGCTACCTGCGTCCAGGTCACCAATCTCATCCAGAAATATGGTTCCCTTGTTCGACATTTCAAAGCGCCCCATCCGATCGAACCGGGCATCGGTAAATGCCCCGCGGATATGGCCGAACATCTCACTTTCAAACAAAGAAGTTGAAATTCCGCCAAGGTTCACTTTTACAAATGGCTTATTGCGGCGCAGACTATTTTGATGGATGGCCTCGGCAATCAGTTCCTTTCCGGTACCGCTTTCGCCCATAATCAGGATCGAGGCATCTGTAGAAGCCACCCTGCCGATGGTTTCCAATATATCGAGCATTTTGGAATCCTGCCCTACAATTTGTTCGAAATTGTATTGACTATCCAACTGCTTGCGGGTACGTTGCTGATTCTTATTTTCGCCAAGATCTAGAAAAGTTTTTACCGATTGCAGCAGATGCTCATTACTCCAGGGTTTATTGATAAAGTCGTTGGCACCTATCTTCATACCTTGTACAGCCAGCTCTATACTTCCCCATCCGGTAATGAGGATTACCGGGATAGTTGCATCCACCTGCTTAATTTTACTTAACAGCGCAATCCCCTCTTTACCCGATGTATCGATAGAAAAATTAAGATCGAGGATAATAAGCCGGGGCTTTTGTTTTTTGATCACAGTTAAGGCTTCAGTAGGCGTAGCAATCCCTTTAACGTCGTAACCCTCGTTTGTTAACAACAAAACGAGGGAGGTACGCACGGCAATATCGTCATCAATAATCAGTATCATATAATGGCGTTAAGGTCGTAATTATTCTTCATGTAAAGCAACAGCCGGGTAAATTGCGGCCGCCTGCTTGCCCGGATAAAGGGAACAAACCAGCACCAGCAGGTAAATAAAAATCACCGATAAGCCCAATGCAACCAGGTAAACCCCGGCTGGCAAATCAAACACATTTAACAACGGAAACTGCACGGCAAAGAAAGTCCCGATAAACAATGAAAAGGTGGCCAGAATCAGGGCTTCGGAAACCAATTGCGACGACACAGAATTACCCGTTGCCCCGATGGCCCGCCGCAAACCAATTTCGCCGCGGCGTTTGTTAATGTTATACCATAATACGCCGAACAAACCCAGAGCCACATTTATAATTAAAAACCCTGCAACGATGAGTAATACAAGCATCGGTATCACAGATCTTTTGTTAATTGAAGCGTGCATATTAGTTAAGTGCTTAATCTCGATATTAGAGTTTTTCATGGCATTTGATAGTATTTTATAAACTCTGCCTTCAACTGTGGCATTAGCACCCGGTGTAACTTTAATTAGCATAGCATCAATCCAATGGAAAGATCCAGTATCTATCATATTGTAGAGCGAGGGTTTAGGTGCTACATAATCGCCCTTGTATTTGATATCCCCAACTACACCGATAACCTTGTATGGTTTTTTATCGTAATCAAAAATCACTTTGCCTACGGCCTCTTCTTTCCCGAAAAGCTTTTCTTTCAATAAGGCGTTTATAAGCACGTGCTTGCTATTGGCTGCTGCGTCCTGCTTTTCAAACCACCTACCACTAACTAAAGGCACATTAAGCACACTTCTGTAGCTTATATCTCCAAAGTAATTATCTATACCTACTACCTTTCCATTATAATTCATTTCTCCCCCATTTGTATAATCAGCAAAAGGGTAATTATCATTGGTATAGCATACTTCCTTAATTTTTGGCAGCTGTTTCAGGCTTTGCCGTATAGATTCATAAAATAAATTTAACGAATCGGTGTTTTTAGTTTTGTATTGGTTGTTATAGTTAACAGACCATACGTCCTCATAATCAATACCTACGGGTTTCTTATAATTCTGATAGTAATTTACCAGCAGCGTAAACACAGCGAAGATGACCATAAAGGATATTAGGATCTCGGTGATCAATAAAAAGTTCTGTTTCTTTTTATTCCAGATCAGCTTAAATAAGTGCTTTAACATAAAATATAATTTTAATAGCTGTTGAAATTGAGACTATGCTTTTAAAGCGGTTACAACATTAAGTTTAGACATGCGCCAAGCCGGATAAACCCCAGACAGCAACCCAAACAATACACAAGTTATTAGCGCATAAAACAACACGCTGATATTGATTGAAAGATTAAGGTTGGCAACCAAATTGGCACTGTTGATAAAATGGATAATGATGAGCGATAACACCACAGCAATAACTGCCCCTATCACCGTCAAAATCAAATTTTCGACAATAAATTGGTAAACCAACGTTACAGAAGATGCCCCAAAAGCTTTACGCACACCAATCTCTGACGAGCGCTCCATAATGCGGGTAATATTAATATTGATGAGATTTAAGGTTGGCAGCAACATAAACAGAAAGGCAAATACACCAATTATGATAGTGGCCAGTGTTAAGCCAGATAAGCCTTTTTCGTTGCCATTGCTCAAATAAGCTGCCATGTAGCTTTCTGCCTTAACAATTACCTTGTCATAGTCTTTGCTATCTACTGGTAAACGCTTAGCTATCTGATCAAATTCCTTCTGCATTTTAGGCACATCGGCCTTGTTAGCAGCCAATAAAATACCCAGGTAAGCGCCAAAATATCCTTTGTCTTTATAATTGCCTTTTGAAACTGTATAAGGCAAATAAATATCACTGTAAAGCATATATGTAGTTATAGGCACGCTCTTAACTACGCCACAAACCCGGTATTTTACATTATCAGCTTCAATATATTTACCTACTACAGTTGGTTCATCCCCAAAATATTCGTGTTTAATATCTTCTGATATCACGGTAACACGTTCAGCATTAGCTACCTGTTGCTGGTTAAATGGCTTACCCTCGATAAATTTAAAATCTGTTACATCCCAAAAGGCGGCATTGGTATACTTATAATCAATAGTGATCTTTTTATCGTTTACATAGGTGTTGGTGCTCGCAGAGTTTGAAGAGATGGCTACCTTAACCGGCGTTTTCATACTGCGCACATAATGGTCTAAAAAATAAAAGGACGTAGGTGACCTGCGCATCCAGTTAGTCTTGTAACCTACCTCGGATATTCCGCTAATGTACAAAGAGCGGTCGCGCTTGGCATCAGGATAGGCATCCGTAGTAATTCTATCAATAAAAGCGGTAGCCACCATTAAAATGGTGAGCGTAAAGCTGATACCGAACAAACTAATAAACGTAAAGAACTTGCGGCGCCTTAATACCACTATGGCTATTTTAAAGTAGTTTTTTAACATGGCTTATTGGTTTAGGCTGATTATAAAACTTGCGAACCATCAAATAAACGTACCAGTCGGTGAGTCTTTTGGGCCATATGCTCATCGTGCGTAACCATAACTATGGTGGTACCGTCGTTTTTATTTAGGTTGATGAGAATGTCCATAATCTCGTTACCCATGGCGCTGTCCAGGTTGCCGGTAGGCTCATCGGCCAGTATTATTTCGGGGCGCCCGACGATAGCCCTTGCTATGGCCACACGCTGGCGCTGCCCACCAGATAGTTGGTTAGGGAAGTGCTTCATCCGGTTACTGAGCCCTACTTTCTCTAAAGCCTCAGATGCTAACTGCCTACGCTCTTTTGCGGTACTGTCGCGGTACAACAGGGGCAATTCTACATTATCTATTACCTGCAAATCATTAATGAGGTGATAACTTTGGAAGATAAACCCCAGCTTCTGGTTACGGAATTTAGCCAGTTGCTTATCATTAAGCTTGTCGGTGGTTTGGTCGGCTATTTTGATGTGGCCTTTAGATGGGGCATCCAACAAACCCATAATATTAAGCAAGGTGCTTTTACCACAACCCGATGGCCCCATAATAGACAAGAACTCGCCCTTGGCAATATTCAAGCTGATATTATTAAGCGCAAGCGTTTCGATATTGGTGGTGCGGTAAACCTTTTCAATGTTTTGTAAACTGATCATGATTGGTTGATTATAGTATTTTTTAATAAGTTATTTTCTGTTTCTTTTCAAAATCGTAAAGCGAGAGGTAACGCAGCTGATAATAAGCTCCCCAGAAATCGCGTAAGGCGTTGATAAAATCGCGTTTAGCCTGGTCTTTTTCCTGGAAGGCGATACTGAGGTCTGTAATACTGAGGTTGCCCAATACATAGCTTTCGCGGGCTATCTGGTATTTCTCTCCGGCAATGCTATCGGCCTGGGCGTTAGATGCAATCTGCTCTTTCAGCATATTAAATAGGGAAACCTGGGTGATGATCTGCTGCCTAAAGGTTTGCTTATCCTGCTCCACGGCGTACACGGTAAATTGCTCGTTAGCTTCGGCTGTTTTGGTTTTTGATTTGCTGCGTCCCCAGTCCAACAACGGGATCGCAAACTGCAGCTGTAATAACTGCTGATTTTGCGGAGACTTATATACATCGGGAATATTGGAAGCCGTATTAGAAAAACCCAGGTTAGCCGTTAAACTGGCAGTTAACCCGGTTTGCCCTTTAGCTTTTGCTACATCGCGCTGTGCCTCTGCAATGCGGCGCATAAAAGCAATAGCATCTGATCGGTTAGCAAAGGCCTCGGCCAAAACCTTTTCTGAGTTAATTTCCATTTTACTGATCTGCTCGGGTACCACCAGCGCAATACTGCTTTCGCTATCAAACCCCATGTAGCTGCGCAGCGTAAGTGTAGCAATCTGGATATTCCGTTTGGCCACACCTACAGCCTTTTGAGCATTTAATAGCTCTAGTTGTAACTGCAGGATCTCATTTTTAGATACCTTGCCCAACTCAAACTTAAGGTTGGCAACCTTTAGTATTTGCTGGGTATTTTTAAGGTTAAGTTCGGCCACCTGCTGGTTAACCTGCGATAACAGCAGATCGAAAAAGTAGCCCTCTACCGTTACCGCAATCTGCTCCTGCGACTCTATAAAGGCTTGCTTGCTTTCATTATATTTAAGCGGCTCTATCTTTTTATCCCACTTCAAACTATTAAACTGAAACAAGGGCTGGCTAAATCCTACCGCGTAAGGCACGCCGTTATATAATACATTATGGCGATCAAAATCATCAAAACGTTGCATATTGGTGGTACCGTAAATGGTACCACCGGTTGCAGTGATGGTTTGGCTAAAATCGAGTTGCAAGCTTGAGTTATCATTATGTACCGGCTGAAATAAGATGGTACCATTAGGCTGTAAAACCTGTTGGGTGGTTTTACTGTAGCCTGGCAATGTCCCGCTTAACGATAGCTGTGGTTGATAGTTTGATTTATAGGTTCGCCATTTCCAATAATTGGTTTCCTTTACGGCGATGGCCTGTTTGGCGGCAATAGAGTTTTTGCGGGCTAGCTCAACCACTTGCCCCAGCGTGAGCTGCAGTGTATCCGGCACCGAAGCCTTAACAACATCTGTGATGCCGAATACAAAAAATAAGATATAGTATAATGTCCTCATTTGTATCTGGCTTATTAATTCTTGATCGTGATTTCCTTTGCGTTTTTATACTCACTCATATCCGAGCTGATGAGTACATCGCCTGGTTTTATGCCATCTTTAATTTCTACAAAATCAAAATTGCTAAGCCCGAGGTGTACCGCGCGCCGATCGGCTTTATCGCCATCAACTACAAATACATCCTGTGCCCCCAGCCCTTTAAATGCCGGGCCATTGGCTACGCGCATCACCTTACTGTGCGCCGCTGTAACCAGGTAAACATCAACCTTCATATTGGGGCGTAGTTGTTTGTTGTTGCGTTCGTCCAGCTGTACATCATAGCTTACAATACCGTTTTGCACCGATGGGTACACGTTTACGATATGCCCGCGTAGCTGGGTATCATTAAAGCGCACAATGGCCGGCATGCCCGCGTGTAACTGATCGAGGTAATTGTCTGAGATGGTACCTGCCACCTTAAAACTGCCCAGGTCTGCAATACGTGCAAGAATATCGCCCTCGTGGATGTTGGCTCCGATATTTTTATTTAAATAAGTAACTACGCCATTACGGGTAGCCACCACATTGGCCAGTTTAAGCTTGCGCTCCAACTCGTTAAGGTCATTTTGTTGGATGGCGGCGGCAATCTCGGCCTCCTTAACCTCTACCTGCATGGTTTGTTGCTTGCTTTTGATCTCGTTTTCGAGTTGTTTTTTCTCCAGCTGGGCAACTTTTAGATTGAGCTCGGCCTGTTCAATACCCTCGCGGGTGCCGCCACCAGCTTTGTAGAGGCGTTTGGCGTTTTCAACCGCATCTTGCAGGTTGGATATGCGCAGCTGTTTAATATCATTGTTGGATTGAATATCGAAGAAGCTCTTATTAAGATCGAGTTTCAGCTTCTGTATCTCGCTGTGCTTACTTTCCAGCTGAAATTTGAGTTTGGTGTACTCGTTCTCTGTTGCAGATTTATCAAGGATCAGCACAGACTGCCCTGTTTTAACTTTGGTGCCTGCATCCATAGCGGCGCTTTTTATCGAAGCGTTGATAGGGCTGGTAATTACCTCTTCAAACTCGGGCAATACCTCGCCGGCGGCATTCAATGTATTCTCTACATTGCCAACTTCCACACGGGCAAGCGTAATATCCGTACGGCTTATGGTCGATTTAAAAAATATCCTTACACACCAAATAGCGGCAAATAGCAGCAGCGTACAACTGCCAATAATTAACAGGGTTTTTCTTCGTTTTTGTGATGTTACTTCGGCTGATATTTCGGTGTCCATTTATTAGCTTGTTTGCCAATATCTTTGCAATCACAATACCAATATTAAATAAATGAATATCAGTAACTTATAAAATAAACGATGCAGTAAAACGTCCGCTATCGGACAAAATGTTTGATAACGGCCCAATAGCTCCTATCCTGGAAAATAATCGGGAAGATTTTTTAGGTAAGTGCTGTAATAATTGCGCAGTCCTTAAGAAAGTCTGAGTTTCGGGTAGCTTTTTTATTTAAACCGGATAATCGCCAACAAAATAGTGAGGAGCGCAAAAATAGAAATCCCCATATAACAAAACTCGGTACGGTTTTCCCATTTTTTGATATCGGGCACACGACCACTTCCCCTAAGCTTTTTAGCAAGCTTTTTCGCTTTCCTTGCGTATACCGCAAGGGATATTACAATCGCCGCAGATGCGTAGATAAAAATTGACGAATGAGATAGAAATTCCATGCGGGATGTAGCCACGTAAACAATTTCGCCAATGGGCGAATTAAAATTGGCGGGGTATCAAAAACTAAATTGAATTGTAGGTAATTTATGTAACTACAAATTATTCAATTTGTTTTCACGCAATCAACGTACCGTTTCGCCCAAGGCAAAATTCAGATACAATTAGCTAATAAAAATGACATTAAAGTTCACAAAACTGCCAAAACCCAACTTTTTAAGCAATAAATAAAAATGTGGATCGGTATTACCTAAAACCCGCAATCTGCCGAAGGTGTAATCCCCTCCTGGTCTACCGTTAGCACGGCTTTCTTTTTAGGATAAGTGATAATGAATATGCTATCGTAGTCATCGTCTTTCCATTTCGACGGCAGATCTTTTAGCCCGAGCGCTTTAATAATATCGCCCAATTGCTTATGCTCCCAAACCACCAGTATGGTGCCGGTTTGTTTCCTCATTTTCTTGGCCAGCAAGTCGGTGGCATCAACAGTGTAGGTGGTATTGATAGGGAGATTATTTTTAATAGCAAAAGGTAAAACAGTTTGCAGCATCCGGCAGTTTGATGTACGCTTACCGGTTGAAGGTGCGGGTACATAAATATAATCTGGAATGCCAAACTTGCTCTTTAACACTGCAGGTAATTTGATAGACCTGTTAAAACCCGCACATGATAAATTATCACCATCGGCAGGCTTTTCGCCATGCCGTATTAACACAATCCGCAAATCAGAACGATCTGGTTTACCATTACCATAAACAAATGCCGGAAGGCTCAAGACCACTAAAAGTATAGTACTTGATAAAGCTTTTTTTAACGAAGGTGTAGACGCCATATACTAATGTAAAAATAATTAGCAGTTATGTATAATAACTACCCGTTAATACAATGCAAAGCAGCAAAAGTTGTAAACCAATTAACTACCTTTAGTAACATCTCATTATATATCATCCGACCCCAATTATATGAGTTTTAATAAATCAAACATGCGCTTATTTAACGGCCACCTAAAAATGGACGAAGCTTCTTTAAAGAAAGTTTTTATAATGCAGTTGAGTAATATTTATTGTGTTAGGTCTTACCTGATTGCTAATCTGCCTATCATGGCAGAAAGTGCATCTTTCGTTGACCTTAAAAACGCGATATTAGAAAATGTAGATGAGATGAAGATCCAGCTATTAAGGATCCAGAAAATTTACAAAATAATCGGTGAAGAGTATTCGCTCCAACAATGCTTTGGCGTACGTTTTTTAACCATCGAAGCCTACGTAGCCATTAAAGCCGATGGCATGACCAAATTGGAAGCCGACCTCGCAATGTTATGCTATTTAAACGCTATTGAAAGCCTGGATATATCGTGCTATAAAGCCCTTTGTGATATTGCCGAATCGCTACCACAAGATGATATGCGGACCCTGCTAAAACAAAATCTGGATATGGCTAAAGACAGTAAAGAACTTTATGAACTGATCTCTAAGGAATATTTAAAATAAATCAGGCCTATTCTTCTTCTTTATTACCAGCCTCCAGGTTCTTCTCAAAAAAGTCTTGCTGCAAGTCATCAATGTCGCGGCGGTCGCGTTTGGTTGGCCGGCCCGCGCCACGATCACGGCGTAATTGTGGTGCCTGAAACATGGATTGAAAACTTCCACGGTCTTCAATCGGTGTTTGGTCTTCGAAATAGTTGACAGCAGTTTTAGCATCAACACGGTTTTCCAATAAGCCGGTTACCAGTATTACTTTGCGCTCGGGGCCTTTAGATACATGATATATCTCCCCTATCTTCACCTCGTGCGCGGGCTTTATATTTTGCCCGGCTAATTTAACACGCCCGGCCTTGCAGGCATCAGATGCCAGGGTACGGGTTTTAAAAAGGCGGATAGCCCACAAATATTTATCGATACGTAATTTCTCTTTCTCTGCCATAGCTTTACATCCGCATCTGCGGAAATACAAAATGGCTAAATAATTTGGACAGCAGCAAGTGTTTGTTTTAAATTATATTTGCAAGAATGGAATTACAAGAAAACGACGATTACATACAAGATCCTCAAGAGGATGATAACTACGATATTGAGATTTACTCTAAACGGGCTATCTGGGGCTTCTCCATATTTTTCTCTACCATATTTGGCGGCGTACTAATGATGATCAACTTACGCGAAGCCGGATATAAAAAAGAAGCTAACCTGGTACTCGGGTTCTCTTTATTTTACACCGTTATAGGCAGCCTGGCCATGAGTTATATTGGTATGCAATCGAGCCTTTTCGCTATTGTATTTAATGGTATAGGTGCAGCCATATTAACCGAATATTTTTTTAACAAATACTTTCCAGAGGAAGACTATTACCCAAAAAGCATTACAAAGCCGCTTATCATATCTTTAGTGATTTGCGTTGCCATTGTGCTTTTTGTGTATAACTATGCACCCAAAGGAATGTTCCCTGTTAAATAGCTTTTTAGCGCATATTTTGCTCAAAAAACCTTTACTTTGCGAAAATTTTTATCATGTATTTAGATTTAAAAGAACTTATTGAACAAGCATGGGAAGACCGCGCCCTGCTAAGCGAAAACGACTATATCAATGCCATTGAAACCATTATTGCACGCCTTGATAAAGGCGAAATGCGTGTTGCAGAATGCATTGCAGGCCGCTGGCATGTAAACGAGTGGATTAAAAAAGCCGTATTGATGTATTTCCCGATCATGAAAATGGAGGAAATTAAAGTTGGTCCGTTTGTGTTCCATGATAAAATGAAACTGAAAACAGATTACAAAAAAACCGGTGTTCGCGTGGTACCTCATGGTATTGCACGTTATGGCGCTTACCTGGCTCCTGGCGTAATCATGATGCCATCATACGTTAACATTGGCGCTTATGTAGACGAAGGTACCATGGTTGATACCTGGGCTACTGTAGGTTCATGTGCACAAATAGGCAAGCATGTTCACTTAAGTGGTGGCGTTGGTATTGGCGGTGTGTTAGAGCCGGTTCAGGCAGCTCCGGTTATCATCGGCGACAACTGTTTCCTTGGTTCACGCGCTATCGTGGTAGAAGGTGTACGTTTAGAGAACGAAGTAGTACTAGGAGCAAACGTAGTACTAACAGCTTCGACCAAAATTATTGATGTTACCGGCGAAGAGCCAATTGAATATAAAAGTTTTGTACCGGCACGTTCGGTAGTGATCCCTGGCTCATATACCAAAAAGTTCCCTGCGGGTGAATACCAGGTGCCTTGCGCGCTGATCATTGGCAAACGTAAAGAATCAACCGACAAAAAAACCTCCCTTAATGATGCATTAAGAGAGAATAATGTTGCGGTGTAAATTTAATTTTGAATGAGTGAATGATAGAATGAGTGAATATTTAAACACTCTCTCATTCTATCATTCACTCATTCTGTTATTAAATAATGAAGATCGGCTTCGATGCTAAAAGAGCTTTTTTAAACCGTACCGGCTTAGGCAACTACAGCAGATGGCTTATTAATGCCCTGGTTAAGTATCAGCCCGATAATGATTACCTGCTTTATACCACCAAGCTTAAACCGGGCTTTTACACGCCCGATTCGGTTACGCAGATTAAAACCCCAGCAATTAAATTCCTAACTTCGAGGTGGCGCAGCAGCGGCATTTTGCACGATTTAAGGCGCGATGGTGTGGAGCTTTATCATGGCCTCAGTCACGAGTTACCATTTGGTATCGAACGTTTTGGCATTCGCTCTGTGGTTACCGTGCATGATTTGATCTTTATGCGGTTTCCGCAGTATTTCAGTTGGATAAACCGCTACATTTATAAAGCAAAGCTCATTTACGCCTGCCGTGCGGCAGACCGCATTATCGCCATCAGTCAAAAAACTAAAGACGACCTGGTAGAGTTATTAAACGTCGATCCCGAAAAAATCGAGGTGATTTATCAAAGCTGCGATGCAAGTTTCAAAGCAGAGCAAACGGCAGAACAGAAACAGGCGGTAAAAAAGAAGTATAATCTGCCCGATCAATACCTGCTTAATGTGGGTACTATTGAATCTCGTAAAAACCTGTTGTTGTTGGTTAAAGCGCTTGGCCAGGTTGCAGATATTAAACTGGTGATAGTTGGCAAACCAACTGCCTATCTGGATGAGGTAAAAGCTTATATCAATAAACAGGAACTTAGTGATAGAATCATATTTCTGCACAATGTAAAGTTTGATGAGTTACCTGCTATTTATCAGCAGGCCAGTTGCTTCATATACCCATCACGATACGAAGGTTTTGGGATACCCATATTAGAAGCTTTATGCGCTGCAACCCCTGCAATTGGGGCCACAGGCTCTTGTTTAGAAGAAGCCGGAGGGCCAGATAGCCTTTATACCCACCCCGATAACGAGTTTCAATTAGCCGGGTTAATTATGCAGGTATTAGCCGATGAGGCCCTTCGCCAAAACATGATTACCAAAGGTTTATTATATTCACGTAACTTTGACGATGATAAACTGGCTGCAAAGCATGCCGAACTTTATAAAAACGTATTAAACAATGCTTAGAGACGAAGTAGCCAAAGCTTTAAAAGTAATTCAGGATGGTGGGATTATTTTATATCCTACCGATACCATTTGGGGCATAGGCTGCGATGCTACCAATACCGAGGCTGTGCAAAAGATTTTCGCCCTTAAACAGCGCGATGAAGCTAAAAGCATGATCATTTTACTGGATGCCGACCATCAGCTGGAACGCTATGTAGCCGAAGTGCCCGCCTTGGCCTATGATTTGATCGAGTTTGCCGAAAACCCTTTAACACTGGTTATGCCGGGTGCTAAAGGCATATCCCCTGCTTTAATTGCACCCGACGGCAGCGTTGGTATGCGGGTAAGTAAACATCCTTTTTGCCAGCAACTAATACAGCGTATGCGCAGGCCGTTGGTATCAACCTCGGCTAATATCAGCGGGGAACCGTCGCCCAAAAACTTTGGTTTTATAAGCGAGGATATTATTAATGGGGTGGATTATGTGGTGGATGTAGATCAGCACGATCTATCAGAAAATAAGCCATCAACCATTATGCGTTTAGATCCCAGCGGTAAGTTTGAGTTTCTGCGCCGATAATTTGCACTGTTATAGCAAATCAATAATCACTAAATTTGTACCGGCAGGCTATGCCATTGTATTTGCATGAAGAACCATCTTAAACATCCTGTATTTTCTATTATTTCTAAACTTGCGGGTAAAAGCAACTTACAGGTGTATGCTATTGGTGGTTTTGTGCGCGATATTTTTTTAAGCCGATCATCAAAAGATATCGACATTGTTGTACTGGGTAACGGTATTGATTTTGCCGAGCAGGTAGCTGCTGCCTTAAAAGTAAAGCTATCTGTATTTAAAAACTTCGGTACAGCTATGCTTCGCTACCAGGATATTGAGGTAGAGTTTGTAGGTGCACGTAAAGAATCATACCGGGCAGATTCGCGCAAGCCCATTGTAGAAAACGGCACACTTGATGATGACCAAAAACGCCGCGACTTTACGATTAACGCGCTTGCTATTTCATTACATCCGGAGGACTTCGGTCAGCTGATTGATCCTTTTGAAGGGATTGTTGACCTGGAGAATAAACTGATTCGCACACCGCTCGATCCGGCAGAGACTTTCTCTGACGACCCACTGCGCATGATGCGAGCTGTACGCTTTGCATCACAATTAAACTTCGAGATTGCCGAAGATGCTATCGAGGCTATTAAAATCAATAAAGAGCGGATCGGCATTGTATCGCAAGAACGCATTACCGATGAGCTGAACAAGATCATCCTTTCACCTAAGCCTTCTATCGGTTTCAATTATTTGTTTGATACTGGTTTACTACACATTATTTTTCCGCAGATGACTAATCTGTATGGTGTGGAATACATTAACGGCAAAGGCCATAAAGATAATTTTTATCACACCCTACAGGTATTAGATAATATCGCGATAGATACCAATGACCTTTGGTTACGCTGGGCTGCCATATTACACGATATTGCCAAGCCTGCTACCAAACGTTTCGAACCCGGCCACGGCTGGACTTTCCATGGCCACGAAGACCGCGGCGCGCGTATGGTACCCAAGATATTTGCCCAGCTTAAACTGCCTTTAAATGAGCATATGAAACTGGTGCAAAAGTTGGTACAATTACACCTTCGCCCTATTGTACTGGCTCAGGATGTGATTACAGATTCGGCCGTGAGGCGTTTGCTTTTTGAGGCTGGCGAAGACATAGAAAGCCTGATGATGCTTTGTAAAGCAGACGTTACCACCAAAAACGAGTATAAGGTTAAAAAGTATCGTAACAATTTTGAGTTAGTTCAGCAAAAGTTAAAGGATGTTGAGGAGCGCGATCAGTTACGCAACTGGCAGCCCCCTATTACAGGTACCGATATTATGCAACTATTTGGTATTAAGGAGGGCCGGGAAGTTGGTATTATTAAAAATCAGATCCGCGAAGCGATACTCGAGGGCGATATTGCCAACACCCGCGAAGCCGCTATTGCATTCACAATTGCCAAGGGAACAGAAATTGGCTTAAAAGTTGTGGCAAACACATTTTAAATTAAAGTATTATTTTTGGCAAACAATCCGTTAAACACAAATGGCTATATATAGATTCAAGGTTACGTTTGAAGATTATGATGATATTTCAAGAGAGATAGATGTAAAGTCGAATCAAACTTTTGAAGAATTGCACACAGCAATACACCATGCTACCGGCTATAATCCTGATTATTCTTCATCATTTTATATCAGTAATGATCAGTGGACCAAGGGCGAAGAAATTGCCTACAAGCCCAATGAGCGCAAAGTAAATCGCGGCATAGCATTGATGGAAAACTCGAAACTGAGCAATTTTATTGATGATCCGCATCAGAAGTTTTACTACATCTTTAATTTCGAAAGACCATTTGATTTTCATGTGGAGCTGGTTAAGATCTTGAATGAAACCCCCGGAGTAACTTACCCAAGCGTTTTTAAAAGCGTTGGCGAGGCACCGAAGCAATTTGGTAACGTGCTGGGTACAACCGTTATCCCACCAACGAGTGAGGAGTTTGACTTTTTGAACGAGATGGAATTTAATCCAGAGGATGCCGAAGATTTCTCTGAAGTTAAAGACACCGGCCTAGGTATTGCAGAAGAGGAAGAAGAAACCCACGAAGACGAAGACGACGAATTTGGAAACGAATTCTCTGACAATGACGAAGACGACGAATTTGGTGGCGGCCGTAAAGGTAGCCACGACGATTATTAATTGAAAAATCAATGAACTCTAAGTTCATTGATAGCCAATAAATGAATAGCAATAAAACTTTAATTGTAGTAGCCGGCCCTACCGCTGTTGGTAAAACGGCTGCTGCAATTAAGTTAGCTCAGCATTACAACACCGCTATTCTCTCTGCCGACTCCCGTCAATTCTTTAAAGAAATGTCTATCGGCACGGCCAAACCATCACCAGCTGAACTGGCTGCCGCAAAGCATTACTTTATTGATTCGCACTCCATAACCGAGAGTTATAACGTTGGCGATTTTGAAACCGAAGGTTTAAAAATACTTGATGAGCTTTTTAAGGTTCATGATATAGTTATCCTGGCCGGAGGATCAGGACTATACATTAAAGCCATCTGCGAAGGTTTTGATAACCTGCCTACTGTAGATCCAGGAATCAGAGAACACCTGAATAAGGAACTGGCAGAACGAGGCATCGGCTATTTGCAGGAAAAGTTAGCCATTGGAGATCCCGCTTACTATGCTGAAGTTGATACCCATAACCCACAACGCCTAATAAGGGCTCTAGAGGTATTTGAAAGCACCGGCATACCCTTTTCCTCTTACCGCACTGCAAGTACGCGGCAGCGGCCTTTTAACATCGTTAAAACTGGCTTAAATCTACCACGCGAACAATTGTACAACCGAATTAACGAGCGTGTTGATATTATGGTTGCCGAAGGTTTGGTTAAGGAAGCAGAAAACCTAATCCCTTATCGCGAAGCCAACGCCTTGAAAACCGTAGGCTATAACGAGCTCTTCGATTATTTTGATGGCAAAACAAATATGCATACCGCCATCGAATTAATTAAGCAACATACCCGTCAATTTGCCAAACGCCAGCTCACCTGGTTTAATAAAGATAAAGAGATTGTTTGGGCAAATCCTTTCGAAGATGATCTTATAAAATTGACAGATAAACTATTAGCTAACCCAGCTAACTAATCTCCTCTATTTCTAAATACGCCCTCAGCAATTCACAATTTGCTAAAAACTGCAGTCATTCTATTCATTCCCAATAGTTTTAAAATGAACAGTGTGCAATAGCGCGAAATAACGTGAATAATCTGAACAATACACTTCACAGCACTACCCAATCCCCCAAAATTACTATTTAATAATCTGTAAATCAGTAATTTAAATATGTATTATTTTTTTTCTAAACCGTAAAAATCGCGACTTAGATTTACGCGCGGCTAATTTTCTGTCGAATCCAACAAATTAAGCCTTACCGTACATCATAGAAGTCGATCAAATTCGAATTGTCTATGAAAAATCTATCGCACTTTGCTGTACTGGTATGGGTAGTAATATTTTCCTCATGCAAAAAAGATGCTGAATTATCTCCGACAAAGGCTGTCGACATCGCCGTAAAGCATGACACTACGGTTTACGTTTATCCAACAGGTTACAATGATTCTAACGCAATTGCCAAACCTATAAACCTTGGCGTACCCATTTATCTGTCTCCTCAAAATGATATCATGAATGCGTCACTTCTTTCTTCAATAAATCTAAACCTGCAAAGTGGTTTTCCAATACCAATTAAACATCCTGAGTTTCTTGCCTCCAGCGCTGTTAATACAATAAATTTAAATGCGACTTCCGATATTTATGTAACTATAGTTTCAACGGGTACCGGTTATAATAATGCGCTTGCATACTACACTTATAAAACCGGGTTTCCACCCACCAAGTCTAACGGAGGCAATGCCCATGGCGCTATGGACAGCGTGGTCTTTATTTTTCCCAATGCCATTGTGAAAGGAGGAAATACATACGGTGGTTTGGTTCCTGGTAACAAGGTTAAATTAGGCACTTTTAAGGCAGGTACTTCAATTGGTTTTCTAATTTTTGTAAATGGATGGGCAGGAACCAACATTAACACAAGCAGGACTAAATATTACGCCCAGGACGATTTAAACCCAGAATCCGTGAATAATTTAAAAAGGCATGAATTAATGCTATATGACGATATTCATCAACTTTATTTATTTGGTTTTGAGGATCAAAATAGACTAAGCCTATCTTGCGATAATGATTTTAATGATGTTGTTTTTTATGTTACATCTAATTTAAACAACAGCATTTCCAATGCTAATGTAGTTTCAATTGTCCAACCTTAGATTTGACGCCTCACTTAACTTACAAGCACGCAACAATTGTGTCGATTAAATGCTTAGTCTCTTCAGGATCTTTGGTTTGAATACACTTTGCCCCTGTAGTGCTTGCCGGATAATCGTTACCACCTTTAAATAAAGCGTCCCCTATAAACAACATATCATCTATTGATATGCCGAGCACATCTCGCAGCTTAAACATGCCATAGGCTTTATCGATCCCAGGTTTGGTAACATCAATTGAAGTGGCACCACCAAGCTGCACAGAAAATTCGGGAATTGATTTATCGAGTAATTCTTGAATTTTTTTTCGCTTGGCAAAATTAGTATCCCAAGCCTTTTTAGGCTCAAGCGGAGCCTGCTGGCCCAGGGCGGAAAAGGTGATCTGGCTTTCGCGATCTTCAACCTGTTCACCCCAAACCTTATCAGCTTTAAAACCAGATTGTTCAACAGCTTGGTTTAATGCGTTGATGATTTTCTTCTTCTCGGCATCAGTAAAGTTCTCCGAATAGAGTTTCTTCCACCCCAAAGAATTGTACTGATAAAACTTAGTACCACAAGTAGGCAGAATTGAAAGTTTACCCAGTTTAGCCCCCTTAGGTAAATGAGCTATAACCTGTTTATCAAACTGGGGCCAATCGCCCCCCGAAATAATGGCCACTTTAGCAACGTCAAGCAATTGACTAAATAGTTTGGCCATATCTGCCTCTATTGCAGCTTTACTTTCGGCCAATGTGCCGTCCAGATCAAATACGATTAGCTTTTTCATGCGATGATAACAATTATAAAGAGGAATCCCTCTTAGGATTAATCAATGCAGAATAACGCTTATTGTTTGGCGCAACGTTTAATTTGACTAATATTGTTAAAATAAAAAAGACCAGTTGTAGCTGGCCTTTTCATTCTATATTTTTCAGAGAGGTTAGTCCTGCAATTTAAGCAAATATTGCCCGTAACCACTCTTAATGTATTTAGCGGCAACGGCATTCAACTCATCACGATTAATAAACCCACGGCGGTATGCAATCTCTTCAATACAACCAATTTTGGTGGCCTGGCGTTTTTCAATTACACGCACAAACTCTGTCGCATCGCTTAACGAATCGAAAGTACCTGTATCCAGCCATGCAGTTCCACGATCCATTACGCCCACATGCAAATTATCCTGCTCCAGGTAATATTTATTTACGTCGGTAATTTCATATTCGCCTCGCGGAGAAGGTTTGATATTCTTGGCAATTTCAACCACGCTGTTATCGTAAAAATATAGTCCGGGTACTGCGTAGTTTGATTTTGGCTCCAAAGGTTTCTCTTCGATAGATATTGCTTTATACTCTTTATCAAACTCTACTACCCCATATCTTTCAGGATCTGATACAGTGTAAGCAAATATGGCAGCGCCATCCACATTATTAAAACTACGGATCAATTCGCCAAAGCCGGTACCATGAAAAATATTATCGCCCAGTATCAGCGCTACTTTATCATCACCAATAAACTCTTCGCCTATTACAAAGGCTTGTGCAAGCCCATTGGGGTTTTCCTGCACTGCGTATTCAAAACGGCAGCCAAGTTCCTTACCGTCGCCCAAAAGGCGCTTAAAACCGGCATTATCTTCTGGCGTAGTAATAATTAATATTTCTTTTATATCAGCCAACATTAGCACCGATAACGGGTAATAAATCATTGGCTTATCGTAAATAGGCATTAATTGCTTACTTATGGCCTTGGTTATTGGATATAAACGGGTTCCTGAGCCCCCGGCAAGTATAATTCCCTTCATTATTTTAATGCTTTAATACACGCTATTAAACTATCTCTCCAATACGGAATTGAGAGGCTAAAAGTTGACTTTATTTTTGATTTATCCATTGCAGAGAATTTTGGTCTCGTTGCTTTGGTAGGATATTGTGCTGTTGTAATTGGATTTACTTTGATTTTAACGCCGGCAATATCAAATATGCTTACTGCAAAATCAAACCAGGATGTTACTCCTTCGTTACTGTAATGGTAAACGCCGTATTGCTGGTTATCATTGTTAATGATATGCAGAATTGTACCTGCTAAATCAATTGCGTAGGTTGGTGTGCCCACCTGGTCTGCAATAATGTTAAGCTCGCTTCTGTCGGCGGCTAGCTTCAGCATGGTTTTAACAAAATTGTTAGCATACTCAGAGTATAGCCAGCTTGTGCGCAGGGTATAATATTTATCGGCATTAGCGGCCACAGCATGTTCGCCTTCCAGTTTAGTTAAACCGTATACGCTTATCGGGGCAGTGGCATCATCCTCAGTTAACAGTTTAGGTATGTTACCCTCGAAAACAAAATCGGTAGAGATATGAATCAATGTGCAGTTATATTTTGCACAAAGCCTGGCCAAATTTTCGGCGCCGTCGCGGTTTACTTTACGCGCAAGTTCTAATTCGTCTTCGGCTTTATCAACAGCGGTATAAGCCGCGCAATTGATGCTATAAACAGGCTTGTATTTTTCAAATAAACCAGTCAGCGAATCCACGTTCAGAATATTAGCTTCACCTTCGGGTGGAAACACCATTCCTTCAAAACCTGTTCTTTCGGCTACAGTAAGGAGACATTGCCCCAGCTGCCCCGAACCGCCAAATACTAAAGTTGTATGCATTATTAATTTACGTAGTTTAACTAAGATTTAGATTTTGGATTAAGATGGCCAAAAAGTGTTTCCTCAACAAGGTAGCAAATAATATGGCCTATTAAAATATGCGACTCCTGGATTCTTGGTGTTTCTGTAGAAGGTACTTTAATACAGATATCGCAAAGATCAGCCATTTTACCACCGCCCTCTCCGGTAAGGCCAATAGTTTTTACTCCTTTTACTTTGCAAGCTTCAAGTGCTTTTAAAATATTAGATGAATTGCCGGACGTTGACAATGCGATGAAAACATCACCATCCATACCATGAGCTTCTATCTGGCGAGAAAAAAGCCTGTCAAAACCGTAGTCGTTGCCCACGGCAGTAAGTATTGAAGTATCGGTTGATAAAGAAATTGCCGATAAGCCTGGCCGGTCAAAATAAAACCGGGCTACCAGCTCACCAGCAATGTGCTGGGCATCGGCAGCGCTACCTCCATTGCCTGCAACCATTGTTTTATGGTTGTTCTGGTATGCAGTAGTAACCATTTCAACAGCTTCTTCCAGTTGCTTTACAAGTGCTTTATCATTTAAAAGTCTGGTTTTTGTAGCTATCGATGCGTTAATTTGTGCTTCTATTAAAGGTAACATAACGAGTAAAAATATATCGAAAAGTAAATATCACTTACTTTAAAGATTCTTCGAAATTATAAAATAAACTTGTAACAGTATTATACCGTTTAATTAAAACAATCCGTTTTAAAATCAGAATTACAACATACATCCATTAACAGATCAAATTACATCCAATTGTTTATAAGACTTTACAACCCCATTGCTATGTTTATAGCAATTATCGTCGCTCCCTACTTAAGCAACGCGCAAAGGCCAATTCCCGCCAAAGCTTTTTCATTTAACTTATCAACTGCTGCAACAACAAGTGCAGGAGTTTATACCAAAGACGGAATACTTATAAGAACGCTTTGGAGCGGCCAAAAATATAATGCAGGTAAACATGACACTAACTGGGATGGCAAAGATGATGAAGGCAAACAACTAAACCGTGGTTCCTACAACATTAAAGTACTGTCGAACAATGTTAAATATACATGGGAAGGAGTAGTTGGCAACACGTCAGATTCCTTATCAGGTTCTACCGTCTTTCACTCCATGGAACGGATTTATTCATTAGCTATAATCGGCAAAATAGCTTACTTCACCACCCATTACAACGAACAAAGTTCAGGTACCTTTAAATTTAACATCGATGATCCACATAAAAGAATCGAGATTTTAAATAAAGGCATCGCGGTTAAATATGTGGCTACTGACGGCAAAATAGTATATTGGGCCGGTAGCGACGCCAATATAGATAGTAGTTGCTTTGTTTATGGGACTAATTGCGAAGGCGATGGTGAAACCATATTTCAGCAGGGGAAACTGGTTAAAACAAAATATGCCAGATCCTTTAAAAGCGCTATTGATATTTATAATCAAAAAAATATTGATGTATCGGGGCTTGCTGTTCAAAAAAAGGGTGCCTATTTATTTATTGCCCATCAAAAACTAAATCTAATTGATGTTTTGGATAAGACGACCGGGCAATTGATCCGATCTGTCCCGATAGAATCCCCAGGTCTCCTATCGATAGATGCAGATGATAACTTGTGGATAATCCATCAAATTAAAAACAGTTCTATTATTACTAAGTTTAAGGCGGCCTCAAACGGTAATCTGAATACGACAAATATTAATATAAATAACGTACAAGCTCCGGTTGCTTTAAATGTCGCTCCTGATAATCAGACTATATTGATTGCTGATGCCGGTGACAGTCAACAATTAAAATCTTTTGACACTAAAAATGGCAATTTTAAATGGGCATTTGGAAAATCCGGTGGTTACAATACAGACCCAGAAGTTACTAATGACAAATTTTACTTTAGCGATTGTCGAAGTACATTAGGTTCCACAATCGCATTTCAATCAGATGGATCTTTTTGGGTTGAGGATGCGGGCAATAGCCGATTGCAACACTATTCTGAAAAACTTAATTATATAAATCGGATTATGTTTTTGAGCATATCCTACAGCATAGCGGTAGACGCAAATAATCCAGTAAGAGTTTTTTCTGATTATCTCGAATTTAAAGTTGACTATGACAAACCCTTAAAGGCGGATAATAATTCATGGACTTTAGTAAAAAACTGGGGAGCGATAATACCACCAGATCTCGACAATAAATATGCCCGCCTAAAATGTTTAACAACCCTAAACAATGGTCATACTTATGCAGAAACCTTTAGCAAAAAGAATAACAAGTGGGTTATAGTAGAACTTCCAGCAAATGGCCCCTTACGTATTAGTAATATTCAATTAAGCGATTTATACACCCAACTATATCCTGACGGGTCTTTAAGGAAAGAAAGCCCGGTTAGGGTTAATCAACCTGTAACCTGGACAAAGAGGCCCCTAATCAAGTTCGACAACCTGAACAATCCTAGCTGGGGGGAGGAAGAGATCATAGCGTCACTACCATCAGCAGTTGTAACTGATCCAATTTTTTATGGCAATATTAATCTCTACCATGCAGCAGATATCACGTCATCAAACATCCTAGTCTTATTTAATAGCGTGACAAATCGAACCAAGGTCAAAAATTGGCATTTAGGCGGAATAGCGTTAAAGGATAATAAATGGCGTTGGCGAACGGCCCAAGGAACGGAACCTACAACTGATCGCAATAGCAAATTTCCACTTACGGGCGAATACGATAACTCATTAGCGAAGCACTCGGGCAGTATTCCGTTAGTAATTGATCGAAATATTTTTTGGGGTTTTTATGGGGAAGGTTGGCATGGTACTCAGGTTAACAAATGGAACCACATATTTGACGATGGGCTATTTATAGGTCAAATGGGTACAACGGGCCTAGATGGCCCCCCAGGCCTGGCTGCTCCCATGATGGCGGGCAACGCATTTTCAGCGGCCCTTATTAAAACCAAAACCGGAGATCTTTACCTTTATCACAACGATGAGAGTTTTCACAGTGGGATACACCGATGGAAAATAACCAATTTGGGATCAATTACGGAGCAAATCATTAAAATCAATATATAAATCATGAGCCCTGAATTGTTAGTTCAGGGCTCATGATTTATATACTTCTATTTATTATAATAAGTAAAATCCTTATGCTGTATTTCATGCTCAGGTAACGACTTAAAATACTCGTAAGTAATTTTTAAACCTTCTGCACGGCCCACCTTTGGTTCCCAGCCCAGAATGGCTCTGGCTTTGGTAATGTCGGGACGGCGTTGTTTAGGATCATCAGTTGGCAATGGTAAACTGATTAATTCCTGATCGGTGCCGGTTAATTTAATGATCTCTTCACCAAACTGGCGGATCGTAATTTCATCCGGGTTACCAATATTCATCGGTTGCGCGTAATCACTGTGTAGTAAACGGTAAATACCTTCGATCAAGTCATCAACATAGCAGAATGAACGGGTTTGTGATCCGTCACCAAATACAGTTAACGGTTCGCCGCGTAAAGCCTGGCCAATAAAGGCAGGTAACACACGTCCATCGTTTAGGCGCATGCGTGGGCCATAGGTATTGAAAATACGTATAATACGTGTTTCAACACCGTGGAAAGTGTGGTAAGCCATTGTAATAGCTTCCTGAAAACGTTTAGCCTCATCATATACACCACGAGGGCCTACCGGGTTTACGTTACCCCAGTACTCTTCTGGCTGTGGATTAATGTTTGGATCGCCATATACCTCAGAGGTAGAAGCAATAAGCATTCTGGCACCTTTAGCACGTGCCAAACCTAAAAGGTTATGCGTTCCTAAAGAACCTACTTTTAAAGTTTGGATCGGAATTTTTAAATAATCGATCGGGCTTGCCGGAGATGCAAAATGTAAAATATAGTGCAGATCACCAGGCACATACACAAATTTAGATACATCGTGGTTATAAAACTCGAAGTTTTCTAATTTGAACAAATGTTCAATATTGCGCAGATCTCCGGTAATCAGGTTATCCATCGCTATTACGTGGTAATCTTCTTTGATAAACCTGTCGCACAGGTGTGATCCTAAGAAGCCGGCAGCCCCGGTAATCAGTATGCGTTTTCTTGACATAATTGCCCTTTTTTGATGTGATAATTCGTTTGTTTATTAGTTAGTCCATAGCTTAAAACATAGTTCACAGCGAATCTATCTGCCATGAACTATGATCAATTGCTATAAATTATTTGCCTACTACTTTTCTGCCGATACTGTTATAGTAGAAGCCTAAATCGATCATTTTGTCCAGATCATAAAGGTTACGACCATCAAAAATCACTTTATTGTTTAAAGCAGCGCTTAGTTTGTCAAAATCAGGTGTTCTGAATAAAGACCACTCTGTTAAAATTAATAATGCATCTGCATTTTCAAGCGTGTCATAAGCGTTGGTACCGTAAGCAATTTTATCACCAACAACACCTTTAATGTTTGGCATTGCCTCAGGGTCAAACGCTGTTACAGTAGCCCCTGCTTCGATTAACTCATCGATGATATACAAAGCTGGTGCTTCGCGGATATCATCGGTTTCTGGTTTAAATGCTAAACCCCAAAGTGCAAAATGTTTGCCTTTGATATCGCCGTTATAAAACTTTTTAACTTTCTCTACCAGCACTTTTTTCTGGATCTCATTAACGCTCATTACAGAGTTTAAGATCTTGAAATCATACGCATGCTCTTCTGCCGATTTAGCAAGTGCCTGCACATCTTTAGGGAAACAGCTACCGCCATAACCAATACCTGCAAATAAGAATCTTTTACCGATACGCTCATCGGCACCAATACCACGGCGCACCATATCAACATCAGCACCAACAAGTTCGCACATATTGGCGATCTCGTTCATGAAAGATATTTTAGTTGCCAGGAATGAGTTGGCAGCATATTTAGTTAATTCCGAAGAACGCTCATCCATAAAGATAACCGGGTTACCCTGGCGAACATAAGGGCCGTAAAGCTCACCCATTAATTTACGTGCTCTTTCATCTGTCGTACCCACCACAACCCTATCAGGTTTCATGAAATCTTCAACAGCAACACCTTCTCTCAAAAACTCCGGATTTGATACAACTGCAAATTCAACAGTTGTTTCTGGAGCCATGATAGCTCTTACTTTATCTGCAGTACCCACTGGTACAGTTGATTTAGTAACAATAACTTTATAATCAGTGATCAGTTTGGCGATGTCTTTAGCAGCACCTAAAACGTAGCTTAGATCAGCTGCGCCATCACCTCCCGGAGGAGTAGGCAACGCCAGGAAAATGATCTTAGCCTCTGCAATAGCTTCTGCCAGATTAGTGGTAAAGTGTAATCTATCCTGGCTAATATTACGGTGAAATAACTGTTCGAGACCTGGCTCATAAATTGGCAGTTCGCCTGCCTTCATTTTTTCTACCTTCTGTACGTTAATATCTACACAGACTACATCGTTACCCGTTTCTGCTAAACAGGTACCTGTTACAAGGCCTACATAACCTGTGCCTACTACTGCTATTTTCATGATTGTTTTTAGTTTAAAATAGGATATTTCTATTATTTAAATTGAGTGTTGTTTTAGTTTACAGATGCAGCCTGTAATTTCTTCAAAAAGTCTTGATAAGCCAGCGCTATCCCTTCTTCCAGTTCTACTTTATGTTTCCAACCTTTGCTGTGCAATTTAGAAACATCCATCAATTTACGCGGCGTTCCATCGGGTTTAGAGGTATCAAAGTTAATTTCGCCTTCGTAGCCAACTATCTTTTTAATTAACAAAGCCAGGTCTTTAATAGCAATATCTTCGCCCGTGCCAATATTTACGAGACCTTTTTCGTCATAGTTTTGCATCAGGTAAAAACAGGCCTCCGCCAGATCATCGGCAAATAAAAATTCGCGTTTAGGAGATCCTGTTCCCCAAATGGTAACATCTAGCGCACCGGCCTCTTTGGCCTCATGAAAACGACGAATTAATGCCGGTAATACGTGCGAGTTTTGCGGGTGATAATTATCGTTATAACCGTATAAATTGGTTGGCATCACCGAGATGAAATTACAACCAAACTGATCGCGATATGCATCACACATTTTGATACCTGCTATTTTAGCTATCGCGTAGGGTTCATTCGTTTCTTCAAGCGTACCTGTCAGCAGGTAATCTTCTTTCAATGGCTGAGGGGCCATTTTCGGATAAATACAACTTGAACCTAAAAACATTAATTTTTTAACCCCGTTTACGTAGGCAGAATTAATTATGTTATTCTGGATCTGCAGGTTATCGTACAAAAACTCTGCCCGGTAGGTATTATTTGCAACTATGCCACCTACTTTCGCGGCTGCCAGAAACACGTATTCCGGTTTCTCTTGTGCAAAAAGATCAGCTACAGCTTGCTGGTCGCGTAAGTCAAGTTCTGATGATACCCTCGTTACAAAATTTGTGTAACCTTCACTCTCGAGTTTCCGGTATATTGCCGATCCAACCATACCACGGTGACCGGCAATATATATTTTCGCATTTTTTTCCATAAATGCTTATTCGTACTGGTTTTTAATACTATAACCAGATGCCTTTAATAGTTTCTCGCGTTGGAAAAGCTCAACATCGGCAGCAACCATTTCGCTAACCAGTGCCTGGAGATCGTATTTAGGTTTCCAACCCAATTTTTCATTACACTTAGTTGGGTCACCAATTAATAAATCAACCTCGGTAGGTCTGAAATACTTAGGATCAACAGCTACCACCTCTCTACCAATTTCTACCTGGTATTCTGGTTTACTACAGCTTACCACATAACCTTTTTCTTCTACACCTTCACCTTTAAATTCAACCACAATACCTACCTCTGCAAATGCCATACGTACAAAATCACGTACATGAGTAGTTATACCGGTTGCAATTACAAAATCCTCTGGTGTTTCCTGCTGAAGTATAAGGTACATTGCCTCTACATAATCTTTAGCATGTCCCCAGTCGCGTTGAGCATCTAAATTACCCAGGTATAATTTATCCTGCAGGCTCAAAGCAATTTTAGAAACCGCACGGGTAATTTTACGGGTAACAAAAGTTTCTCCCCTTAATGGGCTCTCATGATTAAAAAGTATACCGTTACAAGCATACATTCCATAAGCCTCACGATAGTTAACTGTAATCCAGTAGCCATATAATTTTGCTACCGCGTATGGAGAGCGGGGATAAAAGGGCGTGGTTTCTGATTGAGGTACGGCTTGCACCAAACCATAAAGTTCAGAAGTTGAAGCCTGGTATATTTTAGTTTTTTTAGTTAGCCCCAATAAACGCACGGCTTCCAGTACTCTTAAAGTACCAATACCATCAGCATTAGCGGTATACTCGGGTGTTTCGAAACTTACCTGTACATGCGACATGGCACCCAGGTTATAGATTTCATCAGGTTGTACTTGTTGAACGATACGAATGATGTTGGTCGAATCTGACAAATCTCCATAATGAAGAAAGAAATTTTTGTTTGACTCATGAGGATCTTGATATAAATGGTCAATTCTGTCTGTATTAAACAGCGAACTTCTCCGTTTGATACCATGTACTTCGTACCCCTTTGATAATAATAAATCAGCTAAGTAAGCTCCGTCTTGTCCGGTAACTCCTGTAATTAATGCTTTTTTCTTCATTGATGTGGCGACTATATTTTTAGTTTCGAGTATCTGCTTTGCGAGCAGAATGAATACTCAAATTTATTCTTTCTTTATGATGCAATTTCCTTTTTATCCGGCAAAACTTCTTCAATAAAGTTTCTCATAATTTGATCAATATTTAAATATCGAATGGCGTAATTGCGCGAATTTGCCCGTTTAACCTCGGCGTCTAAACCGTCCTTTACTTCTAATATTTTTTCTGCTAGTGCTTTGTAATCTTCGGGTGGTATAATATACCCAACGTTATGCTTTTCAATCACATTATAAAGTGATGTGTTTGGCGCAGCTGTAACAATACTAACACCACCAACAGCAAGTATAGTGGTAAGTTTCGACGGCATTACCAAATCTCCTGCATTTGATTTTTGTAAAACCAGGTGAAAATCGGCCATGTTTAAAAACTTGTTAAAAACATCCCTATCCTGCACCGGTAAAAAGGTAACATTTGTAAGCCCCCGGCTTTGCACCAATTCTGCTAATTTTTCTTTGTAAGGGCCAGAGCCGCAAATTACAAACTTGATATTTGCATCATATTGAACTTGCTCTGCAGCAAATATAATATTTTCGAGCCCCTGTTTTTCACCTATTGCTCCGGAATATAAATATATAACATCCTCTGCCGCAAATCCCCAATCCTTTTTAAGCAGATGGCGGTTATCTATCGGTAAAAAATAAGAAGTATCAGCCCAGTTAGGAAAAAAGAGAACCTTCTTATCCACCTTTTCTTCTATCTTTTTTATCATACCGTCAGATATGCTGCTTACATAATCTGCGTTATCTAAAATATTTTTTTCCATCTTATACAAACGATTAAACATTGTTTGATTAGAGAGAATATTAAGATCCTGAGCTGCCTCTATCTGTAAATCCTGAATATGGTATACCAACTTGCCCCCTGTAAGCTTACGAAGCATTAAACCAAGGTAAGCGAGGTGGAAAGGAGGAGCGACGGTAATGATCAGATCAAACTTTTTCTTAAAAAGAATCAGCTTAAATATCTGCCAGATCTTAGAACTCCAGAATGACATATCCTGAATCATTCTTTTTTTCCCGGTAGGATCTGCAGGGGTATATGACGGGCATCGATACACCGTGACCGGGGTTTTGCCAGGATGTTCTAAAACTTCCTTTTTATACCACCACCACCTGTTATGATAAGGTTCTTGGACTTTCCATTGCGGATAGTACGGAAAAGTGGTTACAACGGTACAATCATACCCCTGAGTTGCCAGCCACGATATCATCTCGCCATTATATTTACCAATACCTGTTGGTTCTGGCGAAAAATTATGACCTATTAACAGAACTTTTTTTACGCCCATCGTTCTTTAATAAATACCGCGGGGTTACCCTTATATATACTATTTGCCATTAAATCACTGTTAATAACAGATCCTGCCGAAACTACTGTATCTACCCCGATAGTAACTCCGGGGGCAATAAAACAACTTGCACCTACCCAAGAACCATCTTTTAATGTAATTGCACCATTTCTGTAAGGCATAGCCGGATCTTTATAATTATGGTTACCTCCGCATAGAAATGATCTTTGTGATACACAAACATTATTACCTATGGATAATAATTCAAAGTTAAGTAACATAGCCTCTTCGCCAATCCAAACATCATTTCCGATTACAAGTTTCCAGGGGAAATGAATATTTACACGAGGTTTTATAATCACCCCACTGCCAACTTTTGCGCCGAAGCTTTTGAGCAACCAACATTTAAATCCATTTGGAAACGGAAATGAACTAAGGAAAAAAAACATCTTAAATAAATACCAGATCGTTTCTTTTACCTTTCCGACACCACGATCAAACCCATCAGCTGTAAATTTATTGAGTTGAACACGTGATTGCGGGTCGCTATTGTCTGACAACATTTTAAATAGATTTACTTAAATTCTCAGCTTCAATTAATCGCAAAGCCAACAACATTTCAACCATAGTTCTTTGCAGTGTATAATGCCAGCCAGCCCAACCTTTAAATATCAATCCTTTTACAAAAAGGCAATAAAAGAAAACTAAAAACGGAGCAAATATTTTAGTCTTCCTGATCTTAGAATTAAGGCCCAGTTTACTTTTATCAGCCACCAACAGCATATCGCATTCTTTCAACGAATAGCCAGATTGATTGCTGAGCCACCTTGTTAAAGACTTACGATCATCATGCCAGATTAGCGCTTTATAAGCACCTGTTTCACCATTAATCTTTAGCCTTTGCGTGTGGCCATCGTCGAAATATATACAATCAGACAGTTTGAACAATACAGGCCTTGGCTGAGTATTATTGCGTTTAAGCCTTTGCCCGAAAACCAGAAATTCGAAGCCTGCCTCATAAGCCGATTTTTCGGGATTATTTATAATTTGTACAGTCTCGGATACAAAATCATCCGGCAAAACATAATCCGAATCGAGGCTAAGTACCCATGTACTTTTAACTAATGATAAACCGTAATTCCATTGCAGGGCATGGGTATCAAAAACACGCTGATGCACTTCAACATTCGAATAAGCTTCGGCTATTTTTAAAGTATCGTCTGTGCTAAAGCTATCCAAAACGATAACCTTATCTAACCAGGTTAAGTTATCCAGAACCCTTTTTAAATTGGGATCTTCATTTTTTGTTAGTATAAGCGCTTGTAATACTTCCGTCTTTACGGTCTCCATTGTTTCAAAGATAATAAAATGGTTTAGATTATAAATACATCAAAAAATAAGAAGCAAAATTATCAATCACAGGTATTAAATGCTGTTTTGTTAATCAAATCGCAAGAATTTAAGCCTCTAATATCTTATTATATTCATTTATGTAACCATCGATCAATGTTTTTTCTGAAAAAGATTGATCAATAATATCTCTGCCCTTACTACGTATCGTTAAACGTTTAGTATTGTCATTATAAGCATCTTCCAGTTTCGCTTTAACGTCCTTTACATCAAGAGAAGTTACCCAACCCATGTTGTTTTGTTCTACAAAACCTGATAAGGCTACGTTTTCCGAGATTAACACAGCCGTACCCATGTGCAATGATTCGACTACGACATTCGCAAAGTTTTCATTATACGAGGTTAAAACAAACAAATCTGACTGCATGAGTTCGGTAAATTTTTCTTCTCTGCTCCGCCAGCCGAGCCATTGTACTTTTGAAGATATATTAAGCTTATCGGCCAGTGACTTTAGTTCTAAAATATAAGCCTCATCACCCGAACCAGCTATTTTAAGTATAACATTAAAGTTTAAGTTACTAATGGCTTCAAACAAAATTTCTATGCCTTTTTTGGGATGGACGCGGGACATGAAAATCAATGTAAATACATCATTGTCTGATGGCGTAATCGCAATATTAGGTAACGATAATATATTTGGCAATGTAAACCCTTTCCAGCTTGGTATAAGATCAATACACTCCTGGTATTCTGGACCCGCGGTGGCATGGAAATAAGACTTGCTTAACGTAGACCGCCCAATTGTATTATGAATTAACTTTTTAGCCACACTATTACCCGAATTAATAATATAGTTGCTTAACATCCCGCGAGGCGAAACAATAAACTTTACACCCTTTTTATAACATATATAGGCGGCATAAACAACCAGCGGGTTCCACCACGATTGTATGTGTACAATATCATACCCTTTAACCGTTTTTGACAAATGCCGCCACAACGACGGTGAAATATGGGTATGATCTTTAGTGATACGTTTAAAATACGTTACCGAAACACCATCTACATCTATTGCTTTCCCTATTTGCACATCGAGTTCTGTTTCACCATTTGCCGCTGTGGTATATACATGCACCTCATTTCCTGCAGCAGCTATTCCTTCACAAAGCTTGGCTACCGATTCAATTGGGCCGCCGTAAACGTAAGCGGGTTTGTAAGAGGGTACTATAAAAAGAATTTTCATGTAGTGCTGAGATGTATATACTTAAGAAGTAACAGTTGCTTATATAAATTACTATCAAGCAAGTTGGGCTACTTGCTTGTATATATTTTCTATCTGGTTAAGTGCGTTTGTTAAATTAAACCGCTTACAATTTTCTATGCCAACTACTATTCGCTGTTCCCGCTCAACTGTTGATAGTGACAAAACTGTTTGCAGCATTTGTGCAGCGTTCTCTGCCCACTTCTCATCATCATCTTGCTTGCGTGCAATATAATAAGCGGCATCGCCTCCCACCTCTGTCATGGGGGCTTCGCCTGTAGTAATTACCGGAACGCCGCATGCCATAGCTTCTGCAATTGGCCACCCAAAACCTTCGGCAAGCGAAGGAAACAAAAAAACTTGTGCCCCGCTGTATGCTTGATGCACAAACAGATCATCTTTGCCTGAAAGCATATAGATATCCCCTTTATAAGGCGATGAGCAATATTTTTCATTCAACCTGGCATTAGGAACCGCGCCCAGCATAATCAGTGGAATATTTCCGCTATTTGCCTTCCGCCAAGCTTCATAAACCTCAATAACGCCAACCCTGTTCTTATACCATTGGTTGCCCCCAACATGAAGTATGTAACCTTTGCTTAGATCTACACCAATGGCTTTACCAATAGCAGATCTGCATTCATCAACTTCTAGCTGTTTAAAAGCAGGGTTAAGCCCATTATATACCACTTCCGATATGAGCGGAGTAGTTTTCATAAAGCGTTGTAAATCTTCTTTTGTTTTTTTAGAAACAGAAATAAAATTCTTTCCCTTTTGATAACCCTGGCGAATATAAGCCTGATATTTTTCACCACTGTTACTTGTACGATTTTCTGTGATTTCATTATTTGCAGAACGCTGAGCCAAAAAATCATGGCAATGAATAACGTGATCTCTATTTGAAACTAATGGAACCCATGGCCCCAATGCATGATCTGTAAAAACAAACAGCGTTGATTTATCTTCTACTTTCAGTTTCTTTTTCACCAAGGTTGGAAACAATACAAACTGATCTATATATCCCGCCCACTTTTTTAAACTTTTTGCAATAGGTAAGTTGTATATTTTTGCCTCAGGCGACCAGACTTCTACTTGATGTCCACGTTCCCGCATCCCATCTGCCAACATTTTTGCAAAACGAGGCATGCTTTGGGAGCCAAGAAAAGATGGATGGGTAAAAAATACAATACGCATTGAATAGCTTTCTGAAAATTAATTAATTAATTAACGTCTTTAAATTTTCGCTCACAGTTTGGTAGCTATATTTATCGACCACTTGTTCCGAAGTAATATCCCAGGTTAATTTATTATCAAATAAGACCTCGTTTAACTTTGATGTTAAATCGTCTACGTTACCTGTTTCAAAAACATAACCATTAACACCTTGCTTTACCAGATCAACCGAACAACCGGTTACGTCTGATACAATTATTGGCATATTAAAATTCATTGCCTCATTAACCGATAATCCCCATGTCTCACCAATGCTCGAGGACATAACGAACACATCGCTAATTGCGTAATATTTTGTTATGTCTGATTGGTTGATAAAGCCAGTTAGTATCACTTTTTTCAAATCATGCTTGGCGATCAAAGCCTCCATTTCGGGCCTTAGATTGCCATCCCCAACAAACAGAAGACAACAATTCTCTCTATTAAGTTTAATATAGGCTTCCAGAAGATCTATCGGCCTTTTTTTGGTAATATATTTTCCAGAATATAAAATGACCTTGTCATCCTTTGATATACCTAAACCAGTTCTAATTTCTTCTATCTGTGAACTTAAATCATCTTTAGATTTTCTGAATCTTTCATTATCAACCGAGTAAGGACAAAAAATAATACGTTTATCGTCGATACCATAGCTCTTATAAAATCCTTTGTTTTGCGTACCAATATTTAAGAAATAATGTACCCTCGGAAAAAGAAAATGCTTCAAGGCGAATCTTTTGAAAATTTGCTTAAATCCTTTTTTCAAAACTTCTTGATTATCGGGCATTTCACAGCGCAGACATATCGTATGCCCTTTCAACTTCCCAAGCAACAATATTGATAAGTGGGTAAAATAATGCCAACCGTGAACTACAATAACGGATTTGGGAATTCTGAAAAGATTCAAAATCATTTTCAAATTGACTAATCCAAAAAATCCATTAAAATGAGAGGGTTTCCAAGAGGAATTTCTAAAAAATTTATATTCATAACCCTGCAATAATGGTATATCCCATTTTACCTCGGTTCCGAATTGTTTATCCATTCCTCCAACTATAGATTCATTAGAACAATACCATGCTCTTGTAACAACACCATGTTCATTTAAATACTTATACATCGGGGCAAAATATTGAATGGGGTGAGAATTGATAAATACCACTTCTTTCATAGAAATAATTACTATTAAATGCGAAATAACAAATTAGACCGAATTACTAACTACCTCGCTATATGTTTAAAGTACTTTTGCCTTGTAAAAATTATTTATGGTAAAAACGGTGCCGACAGATAGCCACCACCAAATTGCAAGTGGTGGTTGTGCTGAAATGGTTCCATATAATCCAATGATTATTATGTATGCAAACAAGAACGACATAGCAATCCCTAATTGTTTAAATTTAATAGCTTTCCATATGCGAAGTATTAATAAAATCACCCATACTCTAAAGCCATACCATACAATGAGAAGGTATAAACCACCTTCCCAAACAATTGTTGCTAAATCGGTTTCTGTCCATAAATAAGCCCTGACAGAGCTCGCATAATTACTTAACTTGTCAGCCCCGTTACTCATTACACCTAGACCGTTGCCAATCAATAATTGACTAACATCCTCTTTGAATAACCAAGTTGTCCAACCAAAAAAATCCCCCAAAATCCGCTCTCCAACCTCTTCTGAGTGGCTTCGTTCTTCTGTGCCACTTGATCGTTGGTCATAGGCTGCGAAAAATTCAGGTTTGATGGTTCTCAATACAGCCATACTTAATATTAAGACAATGACCACCGCAACGCCTTGGACAACAAATTTCTGCGGAGATTTAATCGATGCCAAAAGGAAGCCTACAAACAAACACGCGCCACATCCTATGACGGCCGTTCTACCTCCAGTTATAAATGCTCCTATTATTAGAAGACCTGACAGCAAAACTGCAAAAAGATAATTTAATTTTCTGTTTAACTTACTTTTATAATTTAAAGGCAAACAAATATAATATGCAAGAAAAGCGCAAACTATATTTAAGAACCAAGAATATTGCCCAGTAAATGAAAAAGTCGAACTTACTCGAAGATAACCAGCAGCAGAAAAGGCCTCCAATGTATCCCCTCCTACACTAAGGTTTAACCAGTGTGTGGGCGGTAACGAATTTTGCAACATTGCGATTAGTGTTGTCGGGATAATTAAGAATAGAAAAAAAGAGATAAACCGTTTAAATTCTTGATACTTATTTGGTGGAAAAGCTAATGGTACTAAAATAGCCACCCCTACATATAATAAATATTGTTTAACGCCAAAAAAAGGTAATAATGTATCTTTAAAAAGTGTATTTATAAATAGTGGAGTAAATATGATTGGCAAGGCTTTCCAAACTTTATAAAGTACTAAACTATTATCCTTGAGATTTGCCCTCGACTTGTATATTAAAAATAGCGAAATAACACAAAGTATATCTTTAATAAAAAACACTATTAATCCAACGGCTGAAGGAAGTACCTTGCGGACTAAACCTTCAAAAACGAGTAAGGTAACGATTGCATAAGTCAGCCGTTTTATATTTAACCTAAGCGTTTCATTGGCAGAATTATTTTTTATCATTGTCCGCGCTTATCGACTATTAAACACATCTAGAAGGGACTTATTAAGTAACTTTCCAGTGGCGTCCCAACCATTTAAATTTCTTGACTTTCCAAGCGCATTACCTTTCATTATTTGGTATAAATCTTTATCATCAGAAAGCAATTGTAGCTTTTCAGCAATCGCACTACTATCTCGAATCGGGACCCAAAAACCTTCCTTACCATCCTCTATCAAATCTGTAACACCAGTATTCTCTGTAGCAATTATTGGAATACCAAAGGACAAGGCCTCACCTAGTACTAATGCTAAGCCTTCTTCCACTGAAGGTAAGCAAAAAACAGTTGCTTCTTTATAAATAATTTCTAACTCCTTTCCCTTTAACACACCTGTAAAAACAACATTGTCTGGAATAATTACATTTTTTAAACAATCTGGATCAGCTTTAGGTCCAACTAATAGTAGTCTTTTATTTGGATGATTAAATTCTTTAAAAGCCTCTATTAAATACTTAATTCCTTTTCTTACGGATATGCTCCCAACGTATAGAACAGTAAATTTCTCAGCATGTTCAGATGAATCTAAGGTTGAAGCCATCGGATTTTCTAACTTATTAAACCCATAAGGAACTTTAATTAGCTTTTTCTCTGAGAAACCAAAATCTAAAAAACTCTTTTTGACGAATTCAGAAGGAAGTAATATATAGTCTGCTAACTCGTATTCTTCTAGTCTTCGTTCAACCTCGGTTTTATAAAAAGGCTTCCAATCAATTTGTAAAGCTTCAAATTCCGTTCTAAGAAGTTCTTCCTGATAAATAATATGACTATTAACAGCTTCTACAATAGTAATTTTACCATATTCTCGAGCCGCTTTGCATGTATTTAAACCGCTACCACTATAAAACAAAAATATATCGGCACTTTTCAAATATTGTCTACACACCGCATCCTGTTCTTTTTTTGCAAGATATGCAAGCCGACTACTAATATTTGAATTAATTCCCAATTTTAGACCTGCCAAATAGATATTCTGAACAAAATCGGCCCTTACGAGTTGGTCTGAAATCTCAGGTAGTGCCGACCGGGGGCTAAATCTTGAAAATCCGCTAACGAATTTATACAACAATTCATCTTTAGCCATAGCTAAAGCGTAACGATAATGATGCCCTCTATTAGGAGCTGTATAAAGAACTTTCATCTTTTCATCCCTTTAACCAAGCCATGTTAGCAGCAAGAAAACTACATGGATTGTATTGTAAATTTTCGACACGGCGCTTACTTAAAACATGAGCAGGATTCCCTGCAACTATTTCATACGCTCCGACATTTTTGCTGACAACCGCACCTGCACCAACTACAGCTCCTTTTCCGATATGCACACCAGGTAAGATAATCGCGTTTGTAGCTACCCAGGCATAGTCATCTATAATAATAGGAGCTTTAATATGTTGCCACAGCGGGTCTTTAACATTATGAGAAGCAGTTAAAAGAATAACACCATCATTAATACACACCATATCTCCGATTGTTACTTTATCATGCAAGGCTATTTGGACTTTACCTAGGAAAGAATTTGAACCAATAGTAAGATTTTTTTTTGCACCACCAACGTCAATAGATCCTATTTCCGCAGTTTCGCTAATATAAGCTCCTTTGGATGTTAATTTCCGCCTTCGATAATTTCTTCTCAACAACTCAGGAATGGAGAGCGCACGTTTTGCCCAAGCAGCGTAAAACTTGATTGATAACACACTGAATTTCGCCCTATTAAAAAATAAGTATTTAAAACTTGCCATATTTATGATTTCATATCATTCAATAATTGATTGGCTACAGATGCAACTCCGTAATCAGAGCCTTGTTGATTCAAGTTACTTATTAGATCAGGAAAGTCTCCGTTACGATAATACCTAACAAATGCAGGCGCTTCCAAATTAAAATCATAACGGGTTTGCCACTCCCGTGCTAAACATATCACAGGTAGCCCATGTTCAATCATGGCAGCGACAGAACCACTTTTCTCAACCAAAGAAAAAGGAGTACTTGTAAGTCCGGCCGTTGCACTCAACAATAACCTCGAAATAGATTCTTGAGACTGTTCACCCCAAATTTTAAAGGTAAGTCCAGCAGACTTCCAAAATCCTGCCCAAAGATCTTGCTCTTTTCCACACCTTCCGACGAAATTCAATGTAATTTGAATATTATTTAACTTAGAAAATTTAGCGGACTCTTGAGCGAAAGCTAAAATTCTAGCACCATAATGAATACCTCCAAATACGATTAATTTTATTTCATGTACAGCACTCTGTTTTTCACCAACAACAGGAATATTTCCAAATAGCCTTAATAAATCTGCTTTAATATTGATTGTCTTTAGAGCCTCCCTATAAAGATTTGTAGATGTATTCATCAAATCAACATCTAATGAATTAACTAAGTCCTTTATTATGCGTTTTTGGAGCAATCCCCATAAACGATGCTTAAGTGTACTTGCTCTGTCCATGCCAACCCACAATTCATGGAACATGATATGAATCTTTCTACGTTTACATAATATTTTAAGAAAACTACTAAGATGAAATGGTAATCCTTTATCGTGGAACGAAAATGGAACATATTGTAAGCTAACCCAATCTGGATTAAATGAACTTATTTTCATAGATGTTCTAGATCGCGTTATTTTGTTATCATTTAGCGCGGGTAGTCTTAAGATCTCAATCAATGTTTCATCTGAGTATTCAATCTCGTTAGAAATATATCGATCATTCAGAGCTATTATTAAAACTTCATGGTCTTGCTTTATAAACTCTCTGGCTAACAGCCGTGTATAGTCACCAACGCCATCTTTTCCTGCTTCCAAGGAACCACATAGAAATGCTATTTTCATGATCAGTTTCGAACTCCTATTTTACGCGCGGGAACCCCTCCCCAAATCTCATACGACGGGATTGATTTAGTTACAACCGCACCAGCAGCTACCACCGCACCAGCTCCTATTACCACGCCTTTTAATACTACGACATTACACCCCAACCACACATCGCTATTAATAACTATTTCTTCCTCGGGCCCTTTCTGAACTCTAATGAGTTCAGCCAGAGAAACCCCATGATCGTGATCAATAAACTTGCATCCGGACGCTATTAGAGAATTATCATCAATAATAATGCGTTTCCTTATATTGAATTCACATCCGGAACCAACGAATACATTGTTTTTTAAAATTATCGATGGTCCCTTCTTCCAAACTCCATCAAATTTAAAAGAAACGGCATGTTCGATTTTACATGATTTCCCAATAGAAACTTGATGCGGCCAGTTGACTTTTATAGTTGGCAAATCTGTTTCATTGCCAATTTCCATACCGGAAATTTTATAAAAGTATTTATAGATCTTGCTGACAAGTTTTCTATAAAAGCGAAATCTGAAAGTAAATATCCCTTTTTGAAAAATTTCGATCATTGAAATAATCGTCTATAATTTGCGGTGTAGTTAAACCCATTATTTGAGTTACGATACTTAATTACTTTTGCAGGAACGCCTGCTGCTACACCATAGGGAGGAACATCTTTTGTAACTACTGCACCTGTAGCAACAACTGCCCCATAACCAATGTTTACTCCAGGCAATAATGTAGCCCGTGTGCCTATCCATACATAGTCGTTTATTATAACGCCCTTGTTACGCCCGTCCATGTTTTCATTATCCATATCATGATCTGCTGTTAAGATTACAACATCGCTCGATATTGAGACATTATTTCCAATTTTAATTCCTCCTCTTGTATCCATCCTACATTTTGAATTTATAACAGAGTTCGCCCCTATCCATAATGTCTTCGTACAATCGAAAGAACACTGCATAAATATAGATGTCCCTTCCCCCAAAGTAAACATCATTATCTTTCGATAGAAAATTAGACGAATTGTATTACTTGGAATTCTGGATACGATATAATTGCAGAGATAAATTCTAAATTCGGATAAGATTCTTTTCATTTTAAAAGATAAATTTATTAATCTAATTAAATTGAGTTAAACAGCTTAAACAGCCCTGTAAGATACTTTCGGTTAGGCACAGAAATTGTTTTAAGTGACTGTTTAAAGTGAGAAATAATTTTATCCCTTATATTATTTTTAAAAGAGTGCCTACAATTCTCTCTTATATAATCGACATAACATGGAATAACGTCAAAAATCCAAGAATAAGCTTCTCCGAAAGGCTTTGATGAGTTATTAGTATCATGTTTTCTATAAAACCCCATAAGATCCGTTGAGAAAAATAGTTTCTTTCTATTTTTAGCAAATCTTAAAATCAACTCGGCGTCACAGGTTTGCGTATTCATAAACAGCTCATTATTTTCTAATAATAAGTCGTTTAGAACCTTTTTCTTGAATATGGTATAAATTATATGATAAGGGTTGTGTATTAATACAACTTCAAATAAGTTTTCTTGAATGCCATTTTTTATCTTGCTATGATAAGCTATGTCTCTTTTAACTTGATTGTTTTGTTGTAAAATTTGGTACTTAAATGAAATAGCATCAATTTCTTTTTGCTCATTAAATAAGTCCAAAGCTGTTTGAATCATTCTTGGAAAGAAAATGTCATCGGCATTAGCAATAATTACAAAGCTTCCTCTTGCTTTCTTATAAGCTTCATTCCAATTTTGACCAATTCCCACATTGACATCGCCAGAAAATAGATTAACTCGCTCATTAAATTGATAATTATCTATTAGATGTTCCCAGGTTCCATCTGTTGAGCAATCGTCTTGGATAATTATCTCAAGATTTTTGTAAGATTGATTTAAAAAACAGTTAATAGTTTCATCAATATATTTTACAGCGTTATAAGTGGGAATACAAATTGACACTAACGGTTGTTCCATAATTAATTAAATAGCTTGTCGTATTTAGAATTCATTTCAACTAAAAAGACGATTTCTTTAACTTTTAATCTAATATTATAGAAAAGGCCCAAATATTTTTTATCAAAAGGACGTCTAAAACTGTATAATTGATATAACAATCTAATAAACCAAATTCTTTTCCATTTAGTGTTAAAAATAGACGGATTAATGTTTGCCTTAAACATTAATCCATGGAGCATTAGATTAGTACCTACGGTATCGTTAAAAAACTTTCGAACATAGGTCAAGGACAGCCTCGAATCAGGTATAAAATGTTCAAATCCCAACTCCTTTTCCCACCAAACTTGATAACCATTGCACACAATTTTTAAGCATAATTCGATATCACCACCTGAACTTAATTTTTTGCCAACTCGATCCAATAAAATCGAATCATTTATGTTGATAGATTCTAAAGCTGTTTTCCTAATTAACATTCCAGCGCCGTAGACATATCCCTTTTCGGCAGTAACGTCGCCACTGCTGAGACCCTGATCTCCCAGTGCATAGATTTGGGTGTAGGTATCGAACCAAGCTGGTTTAGATTTTGATTCAAAGTGAGGATAACCCGTACCTCCAAGCACACCAATTTTTTTATTATCCTCCATTATTTTAAATGCCTTTGCCAAATATAATGGTGATAGCCAATTATCATCATCGCAAAAGAGCACATATTCAAACTTAGAATCCTTAATTCCACACTGGCGAGCAAAGCTTAGCCCTGCTTGACTTTCCCTTATTACTTTGGATCTTATTCTTGTCGAGTCGTATCGATTCAATTCAGTTTGAGCAAATTCGAGCGTTCTATCTTTAGAATTATTGTCTACTACAATAATTTCCCACTTGAAATCAACTGGCAGAATTTGTTTAGACAAATACTCAATTGTCTCCGGCAGCCTCAACTCAGAATTGTAACAACAAATAACTATCGAAATTCCATTTTTAAAGTCATCTATCATATTAACCATTTCTAATAAACACTATTAAATATATTTCAAATATCTATTACGTTTCACCTACAACTTAAAACGAGGCCTATAGATAAATTCAAAGTCCCTTATAAATTTACCAGCTTTCCGAAAGCATTAATCATTTTAACTAGAATATTCCTTATTAGCTTCTTATCTTGATAAATCGAGCGGGTACTCCACCCCAAATTTCATTTTTGGGAATTGACTTATTTACAACAGAACCGGCAGCTATTATTGAACCATCACCGATGATGACGCCTTTTAGAATCACACTATTAGCCCCAATCCAAACATCGTTACCAATAATGATCTCCTCAGCTACGCAAGGCTGACTACGCATAACAGATTTCAAACTTGTTGAATGATTTAAATCAACAATAGTTACATTATTTGCGATTAAGCAATCGTCTCCAATTTTAATTCTGCTATTACAATTAAGGACACTATTTCTACCAATAAATGTTCTATCGCCTATTCTGATAAAGCTATTCTTATCAAATGGATATTTAAACCAAAAATGAATTCCCCAATCAATATTGCAATCGTATCCTATGCTTACTTTATAAGGCCACTCACAAATGATCCGACCAACAGTTGAACGTGACTTAATATTTAAACCAAGTAACTTGTAATAACTCCTTCTAATTTGCCCTGATATAAGAGACAATTTAAATAGCAATAAGGCAAAGAAGTTAGGTTTCATACTTATTAAAATCTTTAATTAAGGGAATACTTTTTTCAAACTATCGAGGCTTTCAAATCCTATGTATTAACTCCCATAACGATACGTCAATAAATAAATCTTATCAAATTAGGTACTGACTATTAAGTTTTGAGCTTTAAAATTTTTGTTAATCCAAATAGAACGTTTACAAATAAATTTACTACTTCGATAACGATATTAAATATTAAAACGCCATCCAATGTCCTCACATTTAAAAAAAATAAGCCCCCAACCATTATTAGAAGATGTAAAGGGATACCTATTATTGGATTTATCACCCAACCTCTATTAGTGTACAATGAATAACTGACGCTTGAAATTAGCATTAGACAACTGCCCGCTAAGCACAAAAACAGCTCTCTATCCAAATTTTTATAGCGATCCCCTAGTATCCATAATATTTGCGTTGGAAAAAACCAAACAAACATTAGAATTACGCCGTTAATAATTGCGATTAAAAAAATTACCCCAAAGTACCTTCCCAATAGCGACTTTTTCTCGTTAGGCAACCTAGCAAACCTTGGAACAATCAAAATGTTAAATAAGGATCCAATTACGGTTAGCATTAAAGAAATTCGACTCAGCGCCCCTAGTTGTGCTACAGCTGCCGTCGCACCAAACAACGACATTAACCAAATAGTAAGTTGGCTCGAGAAACAAAAATACAAGCAACCTGGCATAATTCTCCGAACCACTGAAAGTATTTGCTTCTGTACTTCTGGATCTGATTTTTGCGACCAATCAACGTGTTTTCCAGCTAATTTTCTCAATTTAAAATTCCCCATCATTCTAGGAATTCCAGCTAATAATATCGCGGCACCAGCCCATGGTGTTAAAAGCATAGGAGCAATAAAAATCAGTCTTAAAACATTTACCCAAATTTGGTTTCGTTGTAACGGATTTATATCCTGTCGTAGTTTTAAACTTATTTCTAATAATGAATCGGAAAGGGCTGCTGTAAATGCGGGTATTAAACAAAGCACAATGATTGTGGCCTTTAATAAGCTTGCGCCATGGTGCAATAGTAAATAAAACAAAATTGGTAATGCAACAAGCAAACTAACTATAGCAAATTTCTTCCTTAGGTTCAAACCCGTTACCATTACAGATCCTAGCTTATCACGCTGTTGCCAAACACCTCCTCCCTGTGCCATTACTCCTGCACTAATACCACCGTCTGCCAATACAGTCATAGTACCAAGCATCGTATTTACCAAAGTGTACAGTGCGTATTCAGACGTAGGTAGTATTCTAATTATCAAAATTCCGCTAACTAAGGCGATTGCCTGAATCAAAATTTGTGCGGAACCCGTTATTGTTATCAGCCTGGCCCAATGAATTATTTTTTCATATCGAGCTTTATCAAAAGAAATTGTATTCGCAAACTTCATAATTTTAGCAAATATTATAAGTTTGCTTTATTTCTTTTTTTAAATATCTCATACCATTTTTTTGGGGTAGTATTATGCTCATAGTATCCGTACCCATATCCGTAACCATATCCATACCCTGTCTTACTATTGTCGACGGAATTGTAAACTATGTTTAGATTACTAAATACTTTCCTTCTGCGAAAATCTTCCAATACATGAATGCTCTCTTTGTAAGTATAATTATATCTTACAATAAAGAGAGTTGCGTCTGCGTATTTACTTAATATTTGTGCATCTGTTAATAAACCAACTGGAGGAGCATCCATTATAACATAATCGTATTCCTTCTTTAAATCTGAAATCAAGGTTTCGATACGTCCATTTAATAACAACTCAGCGGGATTAGGTGGAATAATACCACTTGTTATAACAAATAAGTTCTCTTGAGAGGGAATTGGTGTTATGACTTCGGCGGCAGTTGCACTTCCGATTAAATAACTGGATAGCCCAATGTCATTGTTTAATGCTAAAGTTATGTGAAAACGCGGCTTTCTTAAATCCAATTCAAGAACGATTACCTTTTTCCCTGTGCTTGCTAAACTTGCGCCTAAATTTAGAGAAATGAACGATTTACCTTCGCCACTGATATTCGAAGTAAATAAAATGTTTTTCGCTTTCAAACCAGGCATGACAAATTCCAAATTTGTCCGCAGTGCCCTAATCTGTTCTGCAATCATAGAACGCGGTTGTTCTATTGTCACCATTTGATTAGGCAAATTGTGAAAACTAATTTGCGCAATTATAGGTGTTCTAGTAATTCTTTCAATGTCACCTCGCCTCTTTATAGTAATATTAAGAACATTCTTCAAATAGATTACAATCAATGGTATTATAAATCCTAATGCTAGAAAAGCGATGTAAATAACATTCTTAGCCGGTTTAAAATACATTCCAGAGCTCTTCGCAACATCAATTGTCTTACTGTCCGAAACTGTAGACGCCAATGATATCTGTGTCTCCTCTCTCTTTTGTAATAAAAATGTAAATAAGGCATTTTTAATATCCCTTTCACGCATTACGTCAATCAAACCACGTTCCTTAGTAGGAACCCCCTTTATAGTAGCTTGATAATTTGCATTTTGCATTTCGAGTTGCTTCCTATTATTGATCAATCCAGTTCTCACATTTTGTAATGTCTTAAGGATAGTTGTTTTCAACGCCCTTGTTTGATCATTTAATGAAGCAACTATAGGATTTGTTTCCGGAATAGTTCTTAACAAGCTTTCTCTCTTTATCTGAGATTCTCCTAATTGGCCTACCATTGCAGCCAAACTTGGGTCATCTATTCCCTGCATCGAGGGCAATTTTGTTAAGTCAGAATTTCCCGTTTTCAAATATTCTTCTAGATTCTTTAATACACCAAACTCCAGGTCGATTTTAGTGATTGCAGCGTCATTTGCTTGAACATTTGACAAAAATATTGTGGATTGCGCACTGATATCCACTATTCCATTGCTTGATTTATACTCTTCAACTTTACCTTCAACTCCGTTTAGCTCTGCAGCCACAGCTGTCAAACGTCCTTCTAAGAAGGATAATGTGTTTGCGGTCGTTTTATTTTTATCATCAATCGACATGTGGTTATATTCGTCAACTAGCTTAGTAAGTATAGCCTTACCGCGCTCGGGGATTTCATCCTCCATTGAAATAAACAAAACTGTTGCCTGTTTACTCGCTGGAGTAATAACAAGTTTATTTAAGAAATATTGAGCCATGGCCTCTGTATTTCCAAACTGAACGTACATCGGAGACTTGTTATTAATACTCTGAGACTGATGTGTTGCAATTAATAAACCTGCTTCTGTATTTATTGGTTGATTATATGGGATTTTCTTCCCATCGAATTCGATTTTATCATTATCGACATACTGCACAATCCATTTCTTACTATTGAAAAGCTTTGACGGTCTAATCAAATTTAATTTAAAAGGAATGTCTTTGTTATATAATGAATATTTTACGAATCCTTTTTCTATTGTGAATGTATTTTGCAATTCTAAAGATTGAATCACTTTTTCCATTAACATATTAGTCTTTAGAACCTGTATCTCGTTATCAATAATTTTATCAGAATTATAAAGATTTAGTTGCTGCAAAATATCTTTATCATTTGTCTGCTCTTTATCTTTAATTAAGATTTTAATATCAATGCTGAATAGCGGCACCTGCAGTCTAGCATACATGTAACCAAGTCCTACCATTATTACTATTGACAATACAAACCACCGCCAATGTTTTAAATATCTCTGGATGATCTCACTAATATTAAGCTCGCTTTCTATGCTCCCCTCGTGGTATTCGTCAGATAATGAATTATTCATCTTAAATATTATAGTTGTGTAACAATAACTACGATTAGGGTCGCAACACTTATTGCAATTGGAGCAATTTTCAATAGTAAACTATTAGAAGCCACCTTACTTTTATTGGCCTTGATGTAAATTATATCATTTGCGTGTAAGTAGTAATAAGGCGATGAAAAAATTTGTCGACTAGTTAAATCAACTGTTGCAAATTCTTTCTGATTATTAACATCCCTAATAATCTCGATTTCATTTCTTTTAGCATAAGCCGTTAAGTCACCAGCAATTGTAATAACTTCTGGCAGCGTTACACGTTCATTTGGAATAACATAAACTCCAGGTTTGGCAACCTCACCTAAAATCGATATCTTGTAATTTAGAAAACGAACCGTAACGGTTGGCTCCTTTAAGTAAATTTTCATTTTATCTTTAATTGCATCACGTGCCTGAATAGTAGTTAAACCAGCTACTAATACTGGCCCTACTAATGGAAGTTCGATGTTACCAGTCGCATCTACTAAAAAACCCGGTGACGAAGAATCGCTAAGTCCTCCTCCTGTCGAGCCTCCACCACTGCTAGTTCCAGAAGAGGAAGAACTTGACGTGTATGGATTAAAAAATGTACTTGCATCAGAACTTAACGAATTCACATAAATCGACAAGATATCTCCTGTTTGGATCTTCGGTACATATGCTTTGGCAACTAAAAGAGAGTCAGGCTCGTTATTTATTTTTTGAAAATAAGTTATTTTCTTTTCGCTGAAACACGATGTTAATAGTAGTGTAGTAACTACTAAAAAGGTTTTAAGTTGAAAGCCGTTGCGATTATTATGCATATTTATTGATATCGATTTGTACAATTTTACTTTAACTTCGATTAATAATTATTACGCCTCGAAATTCGAAATTTAGATGCCAATAATGTTTAGGATACAATTTTAAGCTTGTCCTATGGTACCACCGAAATTCATAGAGAATCCGGTGTTCTCATCTTGAATTTTTATTCTACCATTTACAGCCTCAAATTTCTCAATATTTTCTTTAAGTGCTGTTAATAAGCGCTTTGCGTGCTCAGGAGTAACAATAATTCTAGACTTTACTCTGGCTTTAGGTATTCCGGGAACAACTCTGATAAAATCCAATACAAACTCTGCGTTAGAATGTGTGATGATAGCTAGATTGGAATAAATTCCTTCAGCTATTTCTTCTGAAAGCTCAATATTTAATTGAGAATCGTTTTGTTCTTCCATAGGTAGATATACTACATTACTGCAGCCTTGTTTTGACAAATTTATTAAATTAAGTGAATATATTTTATATATTTCATTTTAAAATAGCTTCCCCGTAATCAACATCACAATATTTAACTATAAATTAAAAACCTAGTCTTCCTTATTAAGAATCATTTTTTATCATCGAAAAACCTATCATATTAGAAATTTTTTATCTATTATTACATTTTGTTTGCATTCTATCATCTACATCATTAAAAATTTAACAATAAATTAATGCCTGTGAAAAAGCATCTACTTTTAGTTATAATAATTATGCTAAGCGTTTTATCCAACAAAGTTAAAGCGCAGTATTACGATAATACTTACAGGGAGGATAGCTGGCATGTAACTGTCGGCCCCGATTTTATGGCTGTGGTTAATCCACAGCAGTATCCGGGAAATGGCCTAACGGCTGCAACATACAGTCGTCTCGGATTAGGCGCATCTGTACATGCTGAGTACTATCCAAATCCTTTCGTGGGGCTTACAATAGGCAGTGGCGTTACTACTATTAGTAAAAAATCGGAGGCTGGAACTCCTAAAAATGAAAATTTTTCTAATTATCTAATGGTGCCGTTTAAAATTGGCGTTAAGGCATTCTTTTCTCAAACGATGTTTTTAGGAGCAGAAACAGGTTTGGGTTACGTTAACCCAGATTATAGAGCCTCCCATATGACTAAGATTGTTTCCCCACAACTTGGCTACAGTAATAATGATACAGGCTGGGAAGTTAGTTTAAAATATGAAGTAGACCACACGAAAAGCACTTATATTAGTATGCTTGGCCTTCACATTGCTTACTCTTTCGATTTATCTAACTAAGCAATTTAAAGTTATTTAGGAATCATCATAAACGTAAAAAGCCTACCAGACCCAGGTAGGCTTTTTACGTTTATAGGCATGCATACGATAATAATCTAAACAAGAACATCATCTTACCAAATAAAGTGGCTCAAATGCGCTATAATTAGAGATTCTATGCCGTAAATTAGCGCAAGTGCACATCTAACTCAGCGCAGTTAATTTGCATTACGTGAGATGACAACATTGGGCTTAATGGTAACAAAAAAAGGCTCCCTGGATTTCCGAGGGCACTGAAAAAGTCCAATTTGACAAGAGGAGTAGAAGACGAGAGTTTTCTACTCCTTTTTTTGTATCTTAAAGTGTCGAAAGAGAGACACCAGTATGCTTATCCAACAACAGCAGATC
>Ga0116227_10001181_pt1 | contig 57033 bp, 45 predicted proteins | sample S1TSphgellanicum_FD_89693 | JGI IMG/M metagenome (GOLD analysis project Ga0116227, IMG submission 89693) | Host-associated microbial communities from peat moss isolated from Minnesota, USA - S1T2_Fb - Sphagnum magellanicum MG | ecosystem: Host-associated > Plants > Peat moss > Unclassified...
AAAAAAAAAAAAAAATTTTTTTTTTTTTTTTAATATTTAAAATTTTAAAAGTAAAATTGTAATTTTTTTTTTTAAATTAATTTTTATATTGGGGTTTTTTTTTTTTTTTTTTTTTCCCCCCAAATTTTATGAGGCAGGTGGGTTAGAGATCATTAACAAGACCACTTAGCCAAATTTGTCTACAGGTCATACATACAGGAAAGTCTAAAATTTTGGGAACCCGGCTACATCTGGTGACATTATAGCAGATGTGGTCTAAATATGGCAAATTTCCACTTTTTTTTCCCCTGAAATATGGCGATTGTGGGCCAATTTTTTTCAAAAATTATTTGTAGGATTCCCACTTCTTTTTTCTTTTTTTTCTTTTTCTCTTTTTCTTTTTTGTTGGGTTGCCAAGAGACGACATTTGGCCAAAAAAAACTAAAACCTTGGTTGGCATCCATCTTCAAGGGATTCTCATTAAGGGAGGGATGGGCAACAAACTTAAACCCTAAAACTCAACCCTCTCAAACAAAATGGTGTTGGACATGAATTCTCATTAAGGGAGGGTGGGCAATAAGCCCTATAAACCCTAAACCCAACCCTTTTCAATGGCAACCAAATGGTGTTGGGATAAACCCTAAACCCAACCCTTTCAATGGCAACCAAATGGTGTTGGGATAAACCCTAAACCCGACCCTTTCAATGGCAACCAAATGGTGTTGGGATAAACCCTAAACCCAACCCTTTCAATGGCAACCAAATGGTGTTGGGATAAACCCTAAACCCGACCCTTTCAATGGCAACCAAATGGTGTTGGGACTTTGCTTCTTTCTTTGATGCGATTTTTCACTCCCTACTTACTACTAGGCTACTACTAGTAGCATATGATGTTCATTGAGATAACAAATTATTATTACCTAAACTTTTCGACATATATGGTGTTATAGTGTTGCAAATGACCTTTCGGGCATTGGATGGAAAATAAAGATGGTCCATGCATTTAAATTTATCATCCAAATTTATCATTCACGGTGAGTCGATTCATTGTTGTTGGGTGATAGTGCAATATGTCCGAGGAGAGCAAACGGTTCTCACATGGCTCCATTTCTTTAGTTGCCCCAAGGTAATTAATTGCTCGTGTGTGTTTGTAGTTAGTTAGTTATATATATGCCCAAAAGGAACGTCGATGCAAAAGAGATATCAGTCAGGGTATCATCAGGGTATGAAATTTGTTTGAATATTGTGTGTGTGTGTGTGTGTGTGTGTATTTTTTTTAATTTTTTAATTGGGCATTATTGGATATTTATTATACTTAAATTTTTACTCATGGTAGTAAATCAGTTACTGTGGTTAGGTTTAAATTTTTCTCATGGTAGTAAATCAGTTACTGTGGTTAGGTAAATGGATGAGGATTGAATGAAAGTAGAAGAGCGAGAGGAGGATGAGATTTGATCTCCTCTCTTCTTTCTTTGTTGGCTTTTTTGCTTTGATTGTTTGTTTTAGCAGCGGAGCTGCTGCTGCTGCTGCTGCTGTTGCTCCTCCTCCTCCTAATCCTCCTCCTCCGCTCCTCCTCGCGTTGTTGTCGTTGTTTATCTTACAGCCACATGTGTAGAAGAACTGCAATACAGTTTTTTGGTTGCTGAAAATTTTTAGTTTTTGTTTTCTGTTTTTGTTTTGTTTTCTTCTGGTATCCTAGGGGAGATAGATATAGGGTGGTGGAGAAGAAGAGGGGAGTGGGGGGGAGTAGTTGTGCCCGGGCGGAGGGAAAGCTAGCCTCCAACAAGATGATGGAAAGCAGCATGGGACTGGACACGGGCTTGTTGTTGTTGGACTTGGATGTGTTGCAGCTCCCTGCCGAATTTGCATCGTCTTCCTCTTCTCCTTCTGCTGCTGCTGCTGCTGCTGCTTCCTCCGCTGTTATTACTAGTACTACTACTAATGGCAAGCTTTCTCTGTCGCATGCATCCCGTCTCGATGACCTGTTTGCGCAATGGCTCTCTCTGCCCGACACTCAACGCCTGGTACGACAACATACATTTCTTCTTCTTCTGTTGCCGTCTCTGTTGCTTTTCTTTTCTCTCTTTTTCCTTCCCATGACTCCAAAGACTCTAACCTACCCTTTGCTTTTTGAGTGTTCGGTTTATTAGGCTTTTGGTCTTCTTCCTCTATTTTTATTTTTTTTGTGTTTGTGCCTGTTATTATTGTGGTAATTCGAACTTCTGTTACAGAGATTCTTGCGGAAGAAGAAGTGTCAATCCAGCTTCTGGTCATGGGGATTGCTGTTGAAGTGCTTGAACTAGGGTTACAGAAGGCCTTATTTTTAACCCTAAGAATGAAGGGCTTTCCATAACTCTCATCAGCAACAATGTTGGGCCAGCTGAAGAGCGAGTGGCTAAAATCCTTGCTTAGGCATTTGTAGACATGGTTTTTTTTTGGTTCGTTCCTTGCCCTCAGACTCTTGATTGCTTTGTCCCAGCAGGCTGATGATGGGATACGCATTCACTTTTTTTCACAGTTGTTGTGTCTTACTGCAATGTGTGTTGGGGTTGGTTCTTAGGGGTAGCAGCTGCTGCAAGAGCAGTTGGACACAAATCCCTTTTGGTTTGTCTGTTTTTTATGTGACATCATCAGTCTCTGCCCTAACATTGACATCCTGTGATTCTTGTTGGCACATACCTGTGCCAGGCTAGCTGTGATGTACTGCAGTGAACACATGAAATATGGGGGGCAAATTTTTGTGTCTTTTATGCAATGTGTTGTGCAAATAGTACTCAAATGTGGCAAAGCTTTACTCTGTCCTCACTGTGATGTTTTCATATGGTTGCCTGAATTGACTGCCAAGAGAATCTTTTCTTCATTTGATTTTTAGGTTGGGCTCTGTGTTCCAGATTCGCCTGAATCCACACTTTGTATTTGTATTATGGCCCAGAATTTTTTGTCTGTAAATCTTCTCTTTTCGTTTCCTTAAAGCAGGAGGAAGGTTCTATCTAGGGTTGGGGTTTTGTGTGAATCCACAAATGACAAGTATTGTTATGCAGTCTGTGAAGGGATTTGGATTGTGGATTGTATGCTGTTTGGTGAATGATGGGTGGGGGATGGGGTTAGGTGATGTCTTTGCTGGAGGAAGCAAAGTTGGTGAATTCATCAACAGCTCAAACAAGTCCTAGTGTTTCTGCTTCACTGCTACCAGGTGTTTTCAAGGAAGGATGCACACCTCCGCTCTCTCCAAGAAACTCACCTCTGTCACCCAAGTCCCCAATGCGACGTTCTGGCTCTGGACCTAGCAATTTGGGCTCTCCCTTAAGGAAATCCAGTGACCCACTTCAAGAAGTGATTCCTCAGGTATCTAACAGGTTGGCCCTTTGACTTGTGCATACAACCTTTATAAGGTACAATAAAGTAAAAGCAGTTGTCCTTGTTGGTGTTCTGAGCACTGTGCTGAGCTTCGTGTTGTTTGTGTTGTTTGGTTGTTGGTGGATGTTTTTTCTGGACATGGGGCAATTGGTGATCTTAGTTCTATTTCCCTGATGGTCCTCCTGCATCAAGAGAAATGGCAAGTCAGTGTTTGGCCCGCATCAACCAAATATTTGCTGGTCACCCTGATGGCCTCCCTGCATCTGGTTTGTTCTCTCACTCAGGATGCAGTCCATACAGCCAGATTGTTGTTCTTCTATTCGTTAGGCATTTTTTTGTGACAGTGTGCACAATGTTGAATAACATGGTGGATTACTTAGTACTACAAAGAACAGTTTTAGGTTTGATGTTGGGTTGCCTTCCTCAGACACTTGCACAGCAGATTGTTGTGCTTTCATGGTTCATGGTTTTTGGCTGTACTTTATACAATATTTATCAGTAACATAAAAACTGTTGAATAGCAGATTTAACGGGCCAAGTGTGTTGCTAACAAGTGACATCTGGTTGAATCTTGGACCTGACTACATGGAATAAGTTAGGGTTTTTTCTTGTCAGGTTGTGTTCCATCTTAATGTTGCTTGAGGGTGTGTAATTGCAGCATTTATGACAATCACAAAGGAGATTTGCAAACTACCATCCTTTTTCTCCAGCATTTTATTCAGAAACCTTGATGTTAATGGCACTGGCCTTGTCACAAGGTGGCATTCTGACCCAACCCAGCTCAGTTCTAATTGGAGGTTCTCTTTGAGTTGGAAAGCAGTGATTGGAAAGCAGCCAGTCATTGTGTTGTGTTACCCAAGGGGGTTAGAACTGGTATGACTTATGTCTGATGTTGTATATTTCAACATTCTGCTTCAGCCATTCTTGTGCTGAGCATTCATGTGCATGAATGTTTTAGTAAGGTGGTCATTGTAAGATCTGGTTCTGCAAGAGTTACTATTCCTTATACTTGAGATGAGATTCTCTTGTTGTGTGCAGATTCACACAAAAGCCTTGTTCTGTCCTTTCACATGCAGTTTTTTTTTATATTTCTTATATTGAATATAGGATATTCAATTGGAGTGCAACTCTGCATGTTGTCTTTGAGCTCTTTAGATACATCATAGGAGGCTTGCTTTGAGGCTAGGGAGTGGTGATGTACTAGCCATATGAGCATTTGAGTTACCGCACTTTAATCTGTTGGGTTGTCAAATCACCGCTATTCTTTGCCTTACTTGAGTGGCTCTATTGGACCCATGATTTAATATCTTAACATTAGTTCTTGTTGAGCAATATCTGGTTATAGTGGCCTCATGATCAGCTGTGAAGATCAGAGTTGGAGGTATTTTAGGTTAGAACAGATTTCCTATTGCTGCAGGTCATGGACTTCCTTCCAAAACCCCTGCACCTTGGAAAACCTGTGTTTATCAAAATTTGTAGGGCTAGACCTCTTGTCAAACTAGCCACCTGATTGGGTGCAATCTGTTGCAGGGAAAGGTTCATAGAGTACTGGGTTGATCAGAATATGCTGACAGCTGACACAGCAACTCGTATCTTCTCAGTATTGAAGCAACCAGACAAGAATTATCTCACACAGGTCAGTTTCATACACTTCACGAAAAAATGTTATAAACTCTGAGATGATGATAAAACCCTCAGTACAGTAAATCATCCCAGGCTCTGGTCATGCCTTAGGACATATTACGACAATTTACAAAGATTACACCCCTTGCGCTTATTCATTCCTGCATGGCTATACTGGCAACCACTGGCATGCCACCTTATAGAATTAATGTGTATTTGCGCTATTGCTAGTATTTGTTGTTCAGATCACAGCTCGTCTTCAGTGTTTTGGGTACTGTTGAGTTGAAGTTACATACACCTGGTCCTGGCCTTGAGGATTCTGTCCTTCCAGATTTTGGAGAGCTTTCTTGAGAAATTTTGACACAGCACAGCCATTGAGTGTGGGGAGTCTTGATGTTGGTGCATGTACAGGAAGATTTTAGGCCCATATTAAGAGAGCTTTTAGCTACACATCGTGGTTTGGAGTTTCTCCATGATACCCCCGAGTTTCAAGAGAGATATGGTATGGACAAATCTGTAGCTTTTGACATTTGTGTACAAAATTGTGAGGTTGTGACATATATAGTCTGTTCATGAAAAGCTGATAGTTTGCCATGGGATGGGATGGGATGGTTTAGCTGAGACTGTCATATACAGGATCTTCTTCTATGTAAATAAGGCTGGCAATGGGCAGCTACAGCTGAGAGAGATTAAGCGGAGCAATCTAATTGCTTCCTTGCAGCAAGTGGATGAAGAGGAGGACATCAACAAGGTGTTACGGTGGGTATTACCTCCTTGATTCTCTTCTTCTGAAACTAAGTAGATGAAAGCAAGATTCACCACCTGGCATTGCTTGTGTTATTATCTTCAAGTGTCATGAATTTCTTTTTTTGGTGCTTGGAGATATAATGAATATCTTTTGGTGATGACAGATACTTCTCATATGAGCATTTCTATGTCATTTACTGCAAGTTCTGGGAACTTGATTCAGATCATGACTTTTTGATTGATAAGGATGACTTACTGCGATATGGAAACCATGCTCTCACATACCGCATTGTTGAGCGTATTTTTTCACAGGTAGGAAATTGTACCTTGCCATTAGTCCTTGTTCTTGGTGATTATGTACCTGTAATTTGGGGGCTGTATTTGTGTTCGGTGAGGAAGACTTTTCTTTTTGTTGTTCCCTTTTTACTTCAACCTCAGGATGGCATTGACTTTGCTATTGAAGTTGATGTGCATTTTGTGATCAAGCCTTTCGTTTGAGGATCTCTTTCAGTTGAGTGGACCTTGATCTCTTTCCTGCCAAATCAAGGTCTTTCTGAGCAGGTACACAAGCTTATAGTCAGTGTGGGTGATGACAGATACCAAGGAAATTCAGCAGTAAAGTTGAAGGAAAGATGGGTTATGAAGACTTTGTCTGGTTTATACTTTCTGAGGAGGACAAGTCATCAGAGCCCAGCCTTGAGTATTGGTAGCTTTCTCACCTTCTCTCCTTCATTTCTTTCAAGGAGATGTGGTCTTGTGAAAAGGGGAGTAATTTTCTCAAGTGGAGAGTAGAGTAGACTTCCTAAATAGATGCCTTCGTCAAGGTTTTGAGGATGGCTCTTGACTCAAGTGAGCTGTTACAGGTTCAAGTGTGTGGACCTTGACTGTGATGGTGTGATTACACCAAACGAGATGCAGTTTTTCTATGAGGAGCAGCTACATCGTATGGAGTGCATGGCACAGGAGCCTGTTCTATTTGAGGACATCGTCTGCCAAATGGCTGACATGATTTGTCCACATGTGGGTGTTCTGTACTCACAAATAGATCTCTCTCAAACATCCTGCTGGTTTGCTGCAATGGACACCTTGACTCAAACTCCCTTGATGTGGGTTGTAAGTGGAGAAGAATGCCAGTAGATTAGACACTTTTGTCACTCACAACCAAGGGGGCAGGATGAATAGTTGACAGATTATTCTGAGTGCTGGCTTGTCTCGTTGAGTTGTTATTTCTTTTCCAGCTGAAGTCTCTGGTGAGCAAGAAGAAAGTGTCCTGTTGGGTGTTGCATAGCTTCCCTGAACTGAATTATGTGACCATGGAATCATGATGCAGAAAGAGGGTCAGCTTACATTACGTGACCTGAAGCGATGCAAGCTTTCTGGCAACTTTTTCAACATCCTCTTCAATCTAAACAAATTTGTTGCTTTTGAGACCCGAGACCCTTTTCTTATTCGACAGGTATCTGCAGCATTCTGATGTCCACATGGTTTTTTGCTTGCAATGTGTTTTGTTGATGAAGTATGTGGGAATGTGTCACTGGCTTGATGCATACTGTAGACAGGATCTGATTTACATCACAACAAGGTTTAGTTCATCATTTGTGAGAAATCACCAGTCTGCACATGGGAATCCTTACACCCTCTACAGGTCAAAGGGGATGCACATGCTGACAGACTGGAGAATAAAGGTGCATCAGGTTTTGTACCATTTGATCCTGAAAATTTTGTACACTATTATTATCCTTGGTACCATATTGCACTGAACCATATGGTGGTGCAGGAAAGGGAGGATCCTTCATTGACAGAGTGGGACCGTTTTGCACACACTGAATACATTCGATTGTCAATGGAAGAGGATGGTGAAGATGCTTCAAACAGCAGTGCAGAAGTTTGGGATGAATCATTTGAAGCACCCTTTTGACAGCTTCAGGGGCATCACTAGTTAAGGAGCTGTGCTCTGTATCGTTGATTATTCTTTTTTTATTGCACTCCAATTACAACATAGGTCACTTTTGTCTAGATTATTCCTCCATGGAAATTTCATACTTGATAGTGTGTAGATTAGGATGAAAGTGTACAGTTTTAGAACTGCAACTTAGCTAGGCACTGTACAACAACATTCATGGAACCTGGATTACAAAGCCTGTTGATTCGGGTTTTTATGTAGAGGTCCTTTAGGTTTCTCCCAGGTGGTTTGTATTTCTGTTCAAATGCCAGGGTGATGTTCAAAGGAACAGCACTGTCTGTATCTAGTACCTTGGTTGCAGGGAAATCACTCCCCAAGTGGTGTGTGCCAAGGATGACTGACAGACAATGTCAACAAAGAAAAGCTTCAGTTGGTCAGTCAGTCAGTCAGCCAGTGAGTAACCCGCTAATACCAGCTTTGTCATGTGTAATGGATTATCAAATCTAGCAAGTGGGCATTTTGCATTATTGCATTTTGAGTAAGTATCTTGATGCAGGAATGGCAGTGTGCATTTGCAATTCAAAGAGTGTAATTCAAACTCAAGTTCCCGAATGTTGTTCTTTTCTTTCTTTCTTTGCAAAACAGATGCTACTACTGTTGTCAAAAGGAAGCAAGCAGTAGAAGGGGAAATAATAGTCTACAGCTGCAATCTCTAGTTCCTCAGCCTTGGAAGAAGCTCCTCCCCTGGTCCAAAGAAGAAAACAGTGAGGCTTTTCCTGAAAGCTTAGTCCTTTCAGCTTGAGATTGAATGGTTCAGGCTCTCGATTTAGCTACTGTGTTCTCAGAATTGCATAAAAGACAAGGAAACCAGAAATCTCTTGAAGGAAATTTCGGAGATTCGGTTGGACGCAATAGTGTAGCCGGTCTTCTTCGGTTTCCGCCAAAAGATCGCAAGCTTGCTTGCACAAGGATTGAGCAAAAACCCTAAAATTGAAGCTCAGTCAGTCGCCTGGCTGATGATCAAGCCAAAAGGTGTAATCTTTTCTCGGAAAATGGATTTAGAAGAATTGTAGTTGTTTTTTGGCTATTAGGTTCCTTCGATCTAGATCTATCTGCGAAGAAAAGAAAAGAAAAATCAAAACTTAGAGATAGTTTGTATCGCGAGAGAGCGAGCGAGCGAGCTGTCTGCTGATTCTCTACGGAAACTGCGACCAAAAGGAGGGGATTCGGGATGTCGCAGGGAGTGTCGGTGGTTGGAGATGACCTAGACAACATCTTTTATGGCGATGAGCCTGACGAGCGAGCTCTTCCTCGGAAGAAGGTAGAGAGTATTTGCTCTTCTGGAAGACTTTTTGCATCTGGAGTGTTGTTGTATTTTACGCAATTTTGTCGTAAATCCTTGAGCTCTACAGCTCGCTCGCTCTCTCTCTCTCTCTCTCTCTGTCTCGAGTTTTTTTCTTTTTGGTCTGTTGATCTGTTGTGATCAATTTGCAGTAGCTGATTGCAGATTGTGCAAAACAAACTTTAGGCACCCACCATGCCCACCTTGATTGCTTATGGAATGTGTTCTTCTTTTGCAATTTTTTCATAAACCCTTGAGCTCTGCAGCTTGCTTGCTCTCTCTCTCTCTCTCTCTCTCTCTCTCTCTCGTCTTGTTGTATCTGTTGTTGTCTATTGCAGCAGCTGATTGCAGATTGTGCAAAACAAGATTTTGGGTTCATCATCCCACGCCAACATTCCATCCCATCCCATTCACAATTTTGTCATAAACCCTTGAGCTCTGCAGCTTGCACTTTCTACTCTTTCAAGATGCTTTTGCAGAGCTGAGAATTCTAGCTGATTTGTGGGAATGTGAAAATTGAGCTTTGAGCAGCAGCTAGGTCTACATGGAGCTGAATGTTTTGTATTTGTTCTTTTTTTTCAGTCCTTTGTCATAAGAGCCACTGCCACCACCTTTGAATTGCTACACACAAGTGTGCTGCTGAATCTGTCAAAATGATGTTATCTCTGATGGAGATAACAAATTGTATGACAAAATAGGTCACAACTCCTTCATGTCCCAGTTGTGCTTTCAAAATCTCTTGTACAATTTTTGGGTCTTGTGGCTTTTGCTCTGATTTTGCAGGTGCCAACAGGTGATGTTTATGAAGCATCACGTGCAGGTGATGTGGAGCGCTTGAAGCTATTGCTGAACGAAGGTGCAAATGTGAATGCTCGGGATGCATGGGACTCAGCAGCTCTTTACTATGCATGTTTGGCCGGACATCTTGATGCAGCTCGGATTCTGTTGGAGAATGGTGCAATTTGCAGTGAGAACACATTTGATGGTGATCGTTGTCACTATGCAGCTTTGAATTTGCATGTGCGTAAGCTGTTGAAAGCCTTTGAGGCACGACCACCTCCTCTTGATCCACTTCCTCGCTCCTTCCGTGAGCTTTTCATCATCTTTGATGCAAATTCCAGGTATACCCTAAACCCTATATCAGTCACTGCTGCTGCCGTATATGTTTGTTCAACTGGAGTCAGTCAGTTGGTCACTGCAGCAAGTTCCAAGCCACAGAGTTCTTCTTAGTTTCAATGGCACCCATGACACAATGCATATGATGAAGTGATTCTCTCACAGAATAGAAAAAGGATCTGCTGCTAGTTGGAGTTCCAACTCTCATCATCTTTGTCAGGTTTACAGTTTCCAATGTGCACTATGCTGATTTTTCTTTACTATGTTCTGAATACAACCTTTGGCAGGTATATAGAGGGAAACCCTGCAGCACCTTATGAGAAGTTATCCACCAGTGAATTCGGACTAAAACAGAGGGTGAAAAGTGGGGTATCTGCAAGCTTTGAACCAGCGATGGTGGTCAATACATACACCGGAACAGAAGATGTTTTGGGTCCTGATATCATTCTCTTTTTGGCTGGAAGACCTGTCGGAGCTCATCGTGCCATACTCGCAGCCAGGTCTCCATTCTTCAGGAGACAGTTTGAAACAGGGTGGAAAGGTCGCTGTGAAGTGCGTTTAGCAAACCCAAAACTCAAGTTTGCTGCACTTTTTAGCCTGCTTCATTTCTTTTACACCGATCGCCTGGATGTGGCTGTGGATGATATGGAAGACTTGGTGCGCATTTGCAAAGTGTGTGGGTGTGATGGCTTACGGAGAGCCTTGGAAAGCGAGATTGTCCATCAGAAATATGCTGATTATAAGTCACTGAAGGGAGTTGAAGACTCTCAGAAGCGTTTTATTTTGCAAGCATCATCATTGCCTGAGAGTGAACGGCTTCCAGCAGCCATGCAAGCTCTTCTTGCATTGGCACTAGAAAATTCAACTGTAAGAGTGACTTATCAGGACAAAGACATTCCAGGCAATGGAGTAGGGCACAGAAAGAGGGAAACCATGAGCAAATTGTCTGCTGAGACAGAGCTCTCCACCGAGATGGTTTGGAATGAGGAAAAACAGGTAACACCTTACAGATCTGGTGTTCCAGGTTTGCTTTCATACATGGAATATTTCTCCTGCTAGCATGTTGGATTGATAAAGAAGGGGAAGCTCATAGGTACTTGATGAACAAGAGATTGGGTTTTCTTAGTGGACAAAAATCCTCAAATTTTGGGCTATTTGTGCAACCAGGATGAAGTGCAATTGGATGGCAACGAAAGGCTGGAACATGCTTTTGATGCTTGCTCCATTAGCAAGAAAGACAATTATAAAGAAGATTTTGCAGACGTCTGCTTGCACGTGGGAGGGAAAAGATATAGATGCCACACAGTAATATTGGGTGCACGCTCAGAATATTTCAAGGCTCGATTCTCGAGAAGAAATGGATTCCAAGAAGGTCTACAGGAGACAACCCTGTTGCAGAAAGGGAAGGGATTATCATTGCCACTACTGCAAGAGCATGACTTAAGTGCAGGTGCCTTTGAGAAGGTTTTGGAGTACATGTAAGCCTCCACCTTGGGTTTTAGGGATCCCATGGTTTTGGGTAACTGATGTTAGTCTGAACATCCTTGAAGGTGTTTGAGTCTGCAGAACTGACCTGCATCCAAGCACCAGAGTTGTAGGCCAATGGTACAAGATTCTTGGCAAGTGGTCAGACTTAATTTCCTCCAACCCATCAATAGTTGAGACTGCAGCAGCATGTAGTTCTTGAACACATTGATGTTGTTGTGCACAAGGCTACTACATTATCTTGTACAAGTTGGCTTATTGTTTGTTTGGTTCAGGTGCTTGATCCAGGTATATAATCTGTGTGTGTTGCCTTTGCAGTTATACAGACACTGTCAAGGAGGTGGACCCAAATCAGGTATTTGTTGGAACTTTCAACTTGTTTTTTCAGTTGCTTGATATGGTGGAAATGAGTACTGTGTTTGGGCAAGGAAAAAATGGGAGTACCCAATTCCAGTATTGTGTAGATGGATGCCAAATTCAGATCTGCAAAATTGAGTAAAAAGGCCCATATTCAAAACACAAACCACCTAGTGTGCAAGGGGTAGAGCATGTGCATTCCATTACTGATGTAAGGGGAGACGTGGAAAATGCAGGCAGAGGAGATATTTGATGCTGCATCCAGATATCTCTTGTTCCCCTTGAAGCGTGCAGTGACTGATGCATTGTTGCCTCACTTGGAGACTGCATCACCCTCTGAGCTCTGCCACTGGCTTCTCCTGGCTGACATGTAAAATTCAGAGACAACTTCTCTCTGTTCTTTTACAAAAAATTTATTGTTTTTATCATTTTTATTTTCATACTGGGTTTCATTCTTCTTCCATCTTCTAAGGAAAAGTCTCAATCCCAGGCCAACCCCCCATTTGCATATTTTTTACAGGTATGGAGTATGGAAGTTGCGAGAGTATTGCCTGGATGCCATGGCAGTTAATTTTGAAATTTTTGCAGCTACGCCTGAATTTCGGCGCATGCTTCAGAGCCTTCCACCCCCTTCTGGAGATTTGACAGAGCGCACAACCGCTCCAAGTGCCCCTGGGGAAGTTGGCAAGGACAGTAATGAAAATATATTGGATGACTTGCGTGAAAAGTGGCTGGCTGAAGAAGGTGCCGAGTTGGATGAGCGTGATGAGAGTGCTCATAGATTTGATCACCGGCTGGAGCTTCTGGTAGCAGCAGCTGAGAATGATGAGTTTGACAACTCTGAGACAGGATAGACACATTGACGGATTCCCCAGACTACCATAGCCCCGCTGTTCCCAATTTCACCAGTTTTGCTGTGTTTATGCATGGACAAACCAGTGAGCAGAAATTTTGTGTTCTTTGCAACTGTCACCTTGGACACCAGTTTCTTGGAACGCATAGGGTATGTGAGGAATAATTAATCATGTCAAAAGCTCCAGTCAGAAGTGCTGGCCTCCAATTGAGGTAAATTGCCCCCTGAGAGTCAATAAGGCTGAAAGCACCCATCAATGTTTGGCTCTTTCTGGAGATCTGTAGTTTACTATGAGCTTCTACAATGCATATCTGTTTGCAGTTTTCTTCAGGCACTTTCTGAGCCTCATAATTCAATTGTGTGTACCCAGCCCACATCATACCATGCACATCAATCACCCAAAAAAATAAGAATTCAAAGCTGAGATCTCCAGTGCACATATCTGTTCCCAGAATCTACAGCTACTAGCAATTGTTGCTAAGTTCACTACAGTTTTCTCAAATTAAGTTTGATTCTTTCCATTCACCAGCCTCTAAGACTGCCAAACCCAATCCCATGCCAGGTAGAAAAGGTCTTCTTGTGAGAAAGCGCTTTGTAGTTTGTAACTCTTTTGTTTGGAGTGAATCCAGTTTTCTTGAGCAAGTAGAACTCACCACCCAGCAAGCCTCAAACCCAACATCAGTCACTGGTCAGAACATAGATTTTCTGCCCCATCTTGGGCAATTCAGTTGCCTTCCTGTACTTTACAGCATCTGCCAGGAATAATTGCAAAACAACAGAATCCCCAGAGATGGCCTTGACATAATAAACAGGGTGTGCATTCTGAAAAGCATTCCAGCTGTCTCAACAACCCAAAATGCTTGACAGTTTGGGTGATCATTCACACATTTACATGTTTCCTTTCCTTTGCTGTTGACTGCAGAGAAAAGCAAAATGTGAGAACTAAAAAGTACTCTCGATTGGTGGTAACAAAATAAATGCAATTTCGATATGAATAGATATTCTGGCATAAGCAACTCAGCCCCACCTACCAAAATATCACCGCAAAATTACATGGTTCTTGCAACTGCTGTGTGATGACCTCACAGCACATTTGTAACCACTAGCCTCCCAAGAGAACAGTGCTGTTATGACGGTCATTGCCCAGTTCTAGAACTGGGCAGAAAATTGAACCCTGCACACCTGCTGCAATGGCCAGAAATGCATATGTTGCAGGATACTGGAGTCCGTGCATCAACAAACACATGACCTCCCCACAAAGGGCATCATCAACTAATGCCCCCTACTCTGGCAAAAAAACCCTCAGCTGCTATTGTGAATAACAGAATAACGCTACTGGTAACAGTCATTTGACTGACTTAAGGCTCCTCCTCATCTTCATCTTCTTCTGGCTCCTCCTCATCATCATCATCATCAAGGCCACCAGCACCCTTTCCCTGCAAAATGTCACACAAAAACACCATTAAAAAATACAGAGATACAAGGATGCCCATTTATTCTTTTCAGCAGAAAATTCCTGCTGACATCAATATAGCTTGTGAGATTGAAGTAGCACGTACATCTTCATCATCATCCTCAACGTCATCTCCATATTCATCCTCATCCTGCTCCTGCACTCAAAAAAGTTCCAACTTCAAGACCTATGCAACACAATAATTGGCCAGAGGTCATCAAGTAGAAACCAAAATAGACAACACAATGGTTCAGTGAGGCACTTACATTGTTGAAATATTTAAGAGGGTTGGGCCACAAATCATCCTTGATTACCTCTGCCACCTGCAATGCAAGACATCATCACTGAGTCTGCAATTGTGGTTGTCTTCCTTTGAAGTTCTGCTTCAAACCAACACCATATGGCGACCAAAAACAAAACCAAGCTTGTGTAGCCTGTGTTCCATACACTGTCTGATATGACTTAGGAACAACAATATATACCTCATCTCAGTGACATAGAGCACCATAAGGACCCATGCCATCAGTGATACAAGAATGCAAAATCACTCAAAAAAACATGTGTATTACACACATAAAATGACAGAGCAAGTAAGAAGATTCAAACCTCATCTTGAAACCCATCCATCGCCTCCTTCTGTTGTGTATCATAGAACCACTTAAAAAAACTGGAACAACCCCACCACACTGAACATATCAGAATGCACCATAACACCAGTCAATTTACAAAGGACTGAAGAGAGACTCTCAAACTTAAGGACACCCTTCCTTGAGCAAACTGACTTCTCTTCTGAAGTCCCAGTCCCTAATCTCTTGCATGAACCACAATTTTACAATCCACCTCACACAATGATGTCCTCATTCACCTGGCAGAACAAGGTCCTACTCACCAATACCAGAGTCAGTCAAAGTGACCAAACATGAACTAGAGAAGGGAAATAGCAAAATAGACCTTAGGTGATTCTTCAAAAACACATACCTGTCCTCAACATGGGACCGCTTGTGGCCTTCTTTCTCTTGTATTACACCATTTGTCAAATCCTGCCAATCACTACATCATTAATCTTCTGCCACTCTAGCCAGACATCCTAACAAATTTATGCTCTATATCTGTTCTAAAAGATCTTTAGAAAAACTGAGAACTAATCACTACTTACAATTGAAGTCCACCTGAGTGGAACCTATATTCTTGCATTAAAGGTCTAAACTAGATGCCACTCAATATTCGTACACAAGTCTGGCCACATAGGCCATTGTCTCTAAATACACCCCAAATCTCAACCACAAAGTAATAGTCAGAAAATCATGGTCCCACATAAGCCATGGTAAGAATGTATCACTGGAATTCCTTGTCAACAGACCACTCACATCCAGATACTGTACCCAGAGGAGATTTCCACCCTAGCTGCATCTAAATGTTATCACCCTAGTTGGCCAAAACCAATGTTGTGCACTGACAATGCAGTTCAGACTGCAAGAATGAATGAACCCCTTTCCAACATAGTGAACATTTCAAGATTTTCCTACCCATGTCAAGTCATTATGTTTCTTCACATTGTTCTAACATTCCTTACAGAATATTAACAAAACTAATTGTCAATACACTTCCTCCCTGAACTGTGAAGGCACAACCCTCAGTGTCAACCAACCAGAGTAGAAATTCCAGAGATAATCAAGCAGAAAAATTTGACCACAACCCAGGCAGGGATGCTGAGTCACTGTGGAAACACTTCAAATGAGACCATAAGAAAATTACCATGCCATCCTTCCACCGTGGCTGGGTTCCAGACACTGATGTAGTACCCTCATCCGAAAATCGAAATACTTTTGTGAGTTTTGTATCTTCAAAGTATGGGTTGGTGCTAAAGATCTGCACACCAGCACATACCCATGCACCTTACATCACCTCATAGAAAACCTTCACAAACAATGCCAGACAATTATGCTCATATAACTTCAGCAGAAGATACCATCATGAATCCAAAATGCATCAAATGAGCCTTTCAGCACAGCTCAAGATGGGGTAGGAGGTGAGGTGGTTATTCAGAGGAAACTGTGACAGGGCAACAATCAACCTGATTCATATTCTCCTCTTCAGTGACAAACATGGCTGCTGGGACGAGCAATATCCAACTGTTTGCCTTTGTCAATTTGACCACTTACAGAGGGGACTGACAAGCATTGATCTATTATCACTATTGGAGCTGCAATGATTTGAGGAAGGATTTGACAGGCACACATAGAAAGTCAATCTGGCCATCTCTGCCTACCCATGCCCAGCCCTCTCTTGCTCTGGTGGCAAAGCCAGTGTTCAATTGGCCATGCAAAATTCCACACTGGCAACGTTTGCACAACCTCAGATCCCAAGGTTGCATTGACAAAAAGAGCAACTGATTGTGAATGTGAATGATATTCACTGGTAATCTAAGCAACCAGCAGTTAAATCAGGTGGCAGTGCTTCAAGAAGAGAGCACTCACAAAGTTAATGCTGTAACCAGATTTTACATCCTTGAAGTCCTCTACATCCAGTGAGTCCAGGTACTTGAACACCTGAATTGGAAGCCACCCAACAACACCAATAACAACAACAGCTCATTAGCTGGATGCTACACTCGAGAGAAGTATTTCTAACCACACAAAAGCAGAAACCAAGACTGCAAATGCTACAGTGCATCTGATACCAAATGTAAATTTCACTAAAACAACTGCTTGCATATAGGTGAGCTAATAAACATACATCTTTCTCAAGCATTCCTACATTGACATCTTTTGAACTGCAGTAAGATCAGAAGGAACCAAACAAAAACCTGCCTTTTGGTCCTCATCTGTCAAGAGATCACTGAGCACTGGGTGGCTCAAAAACTGCACATGACAATACATGATGGAAAATCAAACAGCAGATGCTCAAGTCCAATAGGGCACCAAAATGCTTTCTCAAATCCTGCATGCTTGGTAATACACTTAAAACTTAACTGTGGTGCATCAAAACCTCATATTACAACACAGCAACCATCCTCAGAAAATGAATGGTTCTTTTACATAGTTGCAAAATATTTCCACAGTTTAGAAAAAAAAACAGCAAACATACCGCAGTTAGCCAGAAATCAGGAATGTTGTGGATGATGTCATTGCGTTTGTTGTAGACAGGGCGTCGTATTTCATTGTACTTCTGCTCCACCTCCAGAACCTTGTCGCTGGCTTCCTCATTCACCTATTGAACCTTTATTGCATCAAGCTCTAGCCCAATGACCACTGGATGTTGAGACAACTCTTCAAAAGTGTAGGGAGACAACTCAACCCTGTTATGAGTGTGAAACACCTAAGAACTCAATCAAGTTAACCCGAGCAGGCAACCTACATTCTGCTAAAGGCTTGCAGCAAAGGAGAGAGGACAAACAGAGGTGCCAGAGACAGCTTTACTTGAAGCTGATTCACCCCAATAGCAAGCCCTGGATCTCTCACCAACAGTACTGCTCCCTCCCTGACTGGGATCTAAGACAGCAATTAACTACCAGTGCACTAACCTGTGTGCAACAGTCTGAAACCATATGGAGAGGCTTTGCATACTTTGTCCCAACTTGAGACAAGTTTCATAGGGAGAAAAAGAAAACTGTTACATAGGTAGTACTGAAACCACACTCTAAAACAGCCAGACAACCACCTCTCACTCAATCTCTCGCCTTACTTCCTACATTCTAGTTCACTGCTGCTGAAGTGCAGGTCCAGTTCACTATTACTTCCTACATTCTAGTTCACTGGTCCAATTCACTATCCCTGAAATTCACTTTCAGCAGGAAAGGATATACATATAGTTGCAGAGAGAAACTCCACAAAAACATGCAAGGTAACCAAGCAAACATGGTAATAGTTCTGGCTAAACCAAACAAACACAAGAATGAGTGCCATCATAAACTTGTCAGTATCACTAACAGAGTATCAGACTATAGCCTTCATCATGAAGGCCAGTGACCAGCTGCCATTACTCCTCACTGCCTTCATGAGCTCCCAACAGAGGTACAATTAGCAAATAATACTCTGCTTGGAACTTAGGGCAAACCTAAGTCTGCATCTTGAGTTCCTACCGCATTCACAGATGCAATCAGAGCTCAGTCATGACATCTGCAAAATGCCACCAGAGGCAAGGGAGAAAGCAGAGGAATTCCTCTTTTTTTGTGAGGCTTTCTCAGCCACCTTTCACAAGTCATCTGCACTTTAGGACATGTGGATTCGTGCCTTAAAAACCCATTCTTCAACTTCAAAACTGCATTTGCAAGGGGAAATAAAGAAGGAGAAACAAGCAGTTCATCTACTTGCTGTTACAGTTTTCAAAGTCCACAAATACAGAGCAGGGATGGCACTGTCCTTAAACCCCACAGAATTTCTCTATTTGAACTGGCCAATGACCTAGGGATTACCAACGTTTTCAGTGCTTCTAAGGAAGCAAGCCTTGCAAAAAATGCAAGAAATGCAGAAAACCCCAATGGCATTGACCCATAAACACAACACCAAGTTGAAAAACGGTTTTTCCTCGATTGCCTGGAGGAAGACGAGGAAGGGAAAGAGAAGACGAATAACCAAACTCACCCGTTCCAGTTCATCCTGGACTTCTTGCAGCTTCTCAATGGCCATCACTAACTCAGTATCCAGTTCAGAACCTTCTTCATCCTCCACTTTCGCCTTCTTGCCTTTATCCATCATGGCTTCTTCTTCCTACACAAACTCCAACAGAAAAGAAAAACCAACCAAAAACAGAAAACACCCATTGGCTTCTTATACTGCACACAGCAAGGCGGTAAAACCCCCGATTACTCCAAAACACTAAAACCAACAAACAAAAAGGCTTCGTCAATAAACCCTAGTTCTCAGGTATGGAAAAACCAAGAAGACGACACTGCAGAAAACTCGTCACAAAAAACCCCCGCATTCCAGCGCACATGCTAAAGAAAAAACCTTCGCTTACTTCCGGTTTGCTGCGCGTGTCATCATCCATCATCAAACGAAACCGATACATTGCTCAACAAGCAGCAATACATGGACAAGACAACAAAACCAAAAGAAAAAAAAAACAACAACAACAACAGCAACAGCAACAGCAACAAAAATCGAACGGCGGCGACAAGACACATCAATCAATGAAAATAGAAACCTGATAAGAAGCATGATGATGTTCAGAGCTGGTGAAGGAAAACGAAGAGGCACTAAAAGAAAAGAAGAAGAAGAAGAAGTGCAACGAACCGCGGTATGAAAAAACATGGTAATATAGGTAGGGGGGGTGAAAACTGCTAAGAAAAAATGAGAAGCTAAAAAAGCGTTGTACATCAAGAGAAAAGGCCAGAAAGATGAAGAAGAGATAGCGATGGAAACTTACCTGCAACAGCGCTACGCGCACACAGAGGAGGGAGAGAGCGAGAGGAGAGCTGTGCGTGTGTAGAGGCGCAGACGACCTGCAAAGGAAAACGCACTAGAGTCGACAAACAGCGAAATGCTCAGAGCACTGTGCACATACGTATGTACGTACGTATGTACATAGATAAATATACGTCTAAACACACACAGATAACATTGTACATACATACTTCATAATTAATACATATACTATATTTATACGGATTTATATACATACGTAGCAATCTATTGTTCAGTTCCAAAAAGCACGTTTGATGGACCCTTATTTGAAGGGCAATTTAGCAGGCCCTTTATTTAAAGGAACACTCTCAAGTCTCCATCCCATGGTCACATCCACTAGTACTAGTGAAATGGCCTGTACATGTATACCCTTTGGATGAAGTGTACCCTAAACCCTAAACCCTGGGCTTCATACTGGATTAGAATGTACAGGTTTAAAAATGGGTGTGAAAATGGATGGATGGGTTTTGGGTTTGGGGTTTGGAGTTTTGGTCCTGTATATTTTCTGCACAGGATGGATGCAGTTGTCCCCTGCACAAGGCCCAAAACTCTATCAAATGGATGATTTTGATGATGTGGTGGAGAAGATTGAATTTTACTGGGTATTTCCAAAACTTGATCAAGTGGATGACATTGATGAGTTGGAGAAAATTGATGATGTTATTCAGTGAAAACACTCAACACACTAGATGAAATTGACCACAATGGATGAACTTGAAATTTATGACATTATGAAGCAAATCAGCATGAATATTGAATGATCATATGGATGAAAGTGGGACACATGGATTAAATTGAAGCATTTTCAATATTGAAAGATGTGGATGAAATACATAACATGGATGAAAGTAAAAATTGGTTAACAACTCCTAATGATGCCTCTCAAGCTTTCCAAATGAAATTTGATAACATGGAAAATTTTGATGACATGTATGAACATTGAAAATAAAATCATGGATGAAAAACAAAGTTATTTTACAATTAATGCAATGGATGAATTTGAACAATGTGAAATGAAACTCACCACATGGACGACATTGTACCATATGAATGAAAATGATAAATTTTGATGACATCAATATGGGTACAAAGTTCCACATGGATATCATCATAACTATATGGATAGAAACAACAAATGTGATAAAATTGGTATGGATGAAAATCTTCACATGGAATGATATGGTCCATATAAAGATTAAGTAAAAATATTTTGTTCTTATTTTATACTAACTAATTAATTATTTGAAAATAATAATTGCTAGATGATTAATGCTCATTTAGTACAACAATTATACCATATTAATATGACTTCATTATTATAATTTAATCATACTTTTATGAAGATGGTATATTTTTAAATGAACCATACAAAATCAAAATGATTTTTGTTCAATCCAATATGCCCATAATATACTTTGAATACAAACTAAATATCTTAACATACCATGAATACAAGTCAAATATGTTTAATATACCTGGAATATAATTTAAATGAACTTTAATATGTTAAATAAGCTTAATAGATGTTTAGTATACCTTGAATTAAATCTATATAGTGTATTCTTAATGTAGTTCACAAAACCCTAGTATATGTACATTAGTAAATGTATAAATACACCATAATAAGTAACCAAATTGCAATTATTTTTGCAACTAAATGAACACAGGAACCTATTTTTGGATGAAAAATCCAAGAAGCTAATCAATATGGAAAGATGTGTGATTTAATAGTCACACCATAGTCACAAAAATAGTTGTAAAGTTTAAAAGACGATGACTAATTGTAAAAATGATAAAACAACGTTGCAAATCATAGGTAGTTGCATGTAGTCACATGTAATTGCAAATTGAATGGTTACATATTACAAGATTTCTTTTAGTGAAAAAACTTGAAACAACCAATTGTAATTCATTAGTCTATCAATTATTATTCATATAAGTAGTTTACTTGTTATGACATTTGCAACCAGTAATGTATTTGAACTATCAATAATATTTAATATGCTAGTTTATATCACTAGTTCTAACATCTAATTATTGAATATACATATTCATTGTCACTAGGAATATGCAAATAAATAATGGGGCCAATGCATAAACATACTTCTAAATGATATTGCATTCCTCATTGCACAACTCAATTACCACAATTTGTGGTACAATTACACATTTCTTGGCACTCATGAATGAAATCTTGTGAAATATGGCCCTTGCAATGTTTAACATTTTCATTGGTTGAATAGGTGCATTTCCCCAATGAATAAAATTTGATGTCCTTAGGTTCAACCAAACCCATGCACTAAAATAGATACACAAACACCAACAATAGGCAAGTCTTAATATTCATTTATATATTAATAACAATGTACATTGATTGAATTACAAATTTATTACATTATCTATGTTGACTCGGTAAAGCAAGACAATAGGAAAGGCATTTTGAACAATAAAGTTTTGGAGGCAGCCTTAAATACTTGTCAAAACTTTTTCACAAACTTGGATGGAAAACATTATTTCTTATATAAACAAACAACAAGGGACATAAAGCCATTTTTTTGGATTAACTACAAAGGGTACATGAACAGTCTCTAATCCACGACTCAAATCCAAAGGGTTGTGATTTGTGGTGAACCCCTAGCTACAAGAATTTAAATTCTACAATTACACATGTTCATTGAATCAAAATAATTACTGTTAATAAAAATCAAATGGAACTTGAATGTACCATGGCTATAAGACATGAAATAAACTAAATCTAAGGTCAAATACAACAATAAAAGAAAGATTGAAACCCATTGATAATCAAGTATCAACATGCACAAGCATGCAAAACTTTTGATTCAATTACAATGACTATACCAGAACACACTCTAGTTAAAATGCAAAGGTGCTGAAAAACATTAGCTTTAGAATAAACCTTTATGCGTTAGTGTTGCAACGTCATACAAAAAAATACACAATAGATGTATGTGTAATTTAACAAAAACCTTGCAACCAGGCATCCATATCACAAACATTAATTCAAACTAGGAGTTTACATGCCATATAGTAAATGAAATTTGCATCTACATGATGCAGTTGTATATTATAAATTAGTGTAAATGGCACATTTGTCACTTGACATACATGTCACCTTCTAGCTAGATAACTTGGCCCACATTTCTACCACCTATATTATCTTTACATGAAGGTCCAAGATTGTATCCCAATCCTTTTTTTTGGTTGATACCTTCTTTGGCAACTTTTGGTTTTTGCTACAAATAGGGGGACTTCCCCCTAGTCTTTTGTTTGGTCTTTTTAAATTGTAGATCATATTCATCTACTAGACTTTGAACTTGAGTTTTCACCTTCATTTCCTCTCTCGATTTCTCCATCACTATTTTCTTTCCCTTACCAAATTTCCCACTAGCTAGTTTTCTTAATACCAACTATTTCCAAATTGTGTGGGTTATCATCATGTTTATCCTTCTCATGAAGCTCATCAATTTTTTCCAAAGGTGCATTAGCCTTTTGACAAGTTTCAACATCTTCATTAGTACCACTTGCCTTGGGCCTTGGAAGGTCTTCAAATTCCTTGTCATGTGCATTTTCTATGCCAAGCAAGTGCACACCTTCTATGGCAGCTGGTTTTCTCTCATTAAGATTCATTGTTCCAACTTCTACACCAACCACACACGTCAAACTCCTTTCATTCCCTTCCTTTTGACTCCTTTCCTTTGGATTTTTTTCAAGTTTTTTGTTTTCTTCCTTCTAAATCCCTTCTTTCTAAATCATTTCCTACTAACTCCCTTCCTTCATAAAATCAATGGTAGCTTTGGTTTGAGGAGCAATGTCTTGGAGGGTCTAAGCACGCTTAAATAGGCCAAAAAAGTGGTCCATTAAAATAGAAATGTGTGAAATAAAGTTTTAAAAGTAATTGAGACCTATTGATATTTAAGATTTGAGTCACAGGAAGTTATCAAATGTGTCATGGAGAAGTTTTTAAAAGTTAAAAATATTGTATCCAATTTTTTAAAAATATACTTTCATTCTACTTTCCAAAAACTACAATACTTTCCAAAAAGGAAAAAGTAACCATTTTCTCATTCCTAAAGAAGCACCCATGAAAACTAGTCATATGTTGCTTTGAAGAATTTGTTGAAACATGTTTTAGCAAGTTACAAATGAAAAAAATAAAATTGTGTACATGTAAATAAGTATGTTGGACACATGTTGTCCTTACTACAAGGAAAAACTATTTTTGAGGTTCTTTCCATTGTTATAATCTGGGAATTTTCATTAGAATAGGAGCCCATCATGGGTAAAAAGGGCTAAGAGTGGTTGCTAACCAATTTTACCAACTTACGATTTTTTACATTAGGCCAAAGCTAAAGGCATAAACAAATAAACAAATACATAAAATCTAAGCAAGTAGATTCAAATAGGTTCAGCCACACCTGGACCGTCAAAAAGGCATTTGTAGTTGTCGGTTATGACCATTAGATAAGGATGCACAATCTTGGCCCTCCACATGGCAAAAAAAGAAAGAAGGCACAAGAGTGGGGCCTTGGGTTTAAAGGGTTTGCAAGATGTTGTGTGTTGTTTTCGTTCTCATGTTGCCCATGTTGTGCCATGGCCATTCACAACTTCTTCCCCTCTGTACTCTAATGTTGCACTAAAGTGTTCTTCTAGAATGCCCAAACAATGTTAGTGTTCAAGTGAAAGAAGTTTGCATTTTTGTTAGTTTTTTTTTTCATTGAGAAGTTGGTCACATTTTCTTATCAACATTTTTCTACAAATTGGCAACAATAAAAGGGCAATGACGCACCCCCAAGCTCCTTAATGGACTCAAATGTGAGTCCAAACAAAAAACAGCGGAAAAGCAAGGAGTCGAAACACGCCCCTAACTCACAGCACTTTGAGGGGTAAAGGGGCGTGTTGGAGCTTTGGGATGGGATTAGGAAAAGTGACAAGCATCAACTACTCACACGGACCTGCACAAAACCAACACAAGGTGGTTAGTGCATAATTGGGCACTTATGGTGTTAGGACGAGCCACGGGCAAACTCAGACTCACAAGACTCACCATGGCCCGGACTTCGGAAAAGGCACCACCTTCCCCCTTATAGTATACTCTATGGTTCTTCACGAAGCCCACATCCAAATGGCATTTTGTCCTGGGACTCCCAAATGGGGGTCTTGAAATTGCCAAAGTTGGGACTCCCGCAACTTTGGGGCCCCATAACTTTGTGTGCAAACCTCCGATTCAGATGAGGTCTAAAGCAAAGTTGTAACCTTGTCAAGAGCTTTCCAACGATATGTCACACGCCACCTACACGCAAGGAAATCTGATCAATTCCTGACTTTTGGTGGTCAGGAGTCAAATTGCTAATTTGACTCCCGGCCTTTCTTTTGGCCATAACTTGTGTTTCAGATGTCCAAATGAGTCATGCGAACCCATTTTAAACATATACATTTCAATATATTTCCAATGACATAAATAATTCTTCAATCCAATGGGTTCGACCCCTGCAATCGCCTTCTGAAAATTCGAGAGTCCATTGGGACTCCAACTCCCAAAATGGGAATTCACTTGGGAGTGTGAAGGTTCATTCCTTCACACTCTTTGCACTCCCAGGAGCATGAGATCTGACCCCCGGGCTTCCCTCTTGGCCCGTAACCTTACAAGCCCTTGCCTTGGTCGCGAGCCCAGGGCAAGGGTTGCGACATTCGGTTTAATGGGTTTGTAAGATGTTGTGTGTTGCTTTCGTTTTCATGTCGCCAATGTTGCGCCATGGCCATTCACAACTTCTTCCCCTTTGTATTCTAATGTTGCACTGAAGTGTTCTTCTAGAATGCCCAAATAATGTTGGTGTTCAAGTGAAAGATGTTTGCATTTTTGTCAAATTTTTTTTTCATTGAGAAGTTGGTCACCTTTGCTTATCAACATTTTTCTACAAATTGGCAACAATAGATGTGCAATGAAAAGAATGTGAAAAAGTCCCAAGTTGAATGACTCTAAGATGTAAAAGTTCGGTGAGTTATAAAGGTCACAGAAGTTGTTATTAAAATGGTCAAATATGTTCTTGCCTCCTTCTATATGTTGTTGTAGCTGAAATACCAAACATGTTTAGGTTACTGGTTTGCATTTGTTTAAGGTGAGCTCCTTTGGTTTTATGTGGCTTATTTAAAATCATGTGCTTGTGATATCGTTACTTGTTTCATCTTGGACAAATGCAAACATGTTTATTTGATCTTTGCAACTTGCTAAGCTTCTAATTTTGTGACATCTCATCAAACAAATTGCAAAGACCAAACAAGTTCTAGTACATTTTTATCTATGTATATAACATGATTGTATATAACAAGACCTCATAAATGTTAATCTTTAAGGATTTTCGTTGTTAGAACTTCCCTTCCATCCTCATTGATGAATTTTTATATCCATGTTTTTGTGATATGATGTGTTGTTCACCTATTCTGAGCATACTACATGAACTTTTTCAAATGTTGTGGATGTTAGTCAATATTTCTTTGTATTGAAGGGCTACTAAAGGATTAGCACTTAGTTGTGAACTAGCTTGTGATATTGTTCATATTGCAATAGTGTATGCCATTTAGCACTATAATAGTTCTTTCACCAATACCTTTAATTTTTTCATAGTCATGTTACTTAGAAAGGTCTAGAGGCAAAATTATGGGGATTGACATGCATCACATCATAAATTCATGTTGTGATTTCTTTATCAATTAACATTTGGTCACAAACTACTAACCCTTTCATCTACATTGGGATTTTCTTGCATTGAGTATGTCTAGGTATAGATTGGTAAGTGCCATTAAAATTAAGAGGTTCAATTAGAGTTAAGTACCCACCCACACATCCATGGATTTCAAATGGAATAAACATACATGAATATCTAGGCCATGTATTCATGTTTGATTTCATGCACTAGTTTGTTTTTTGGCAGGCACTCAATCAAATTGTAACATTACTTTAGTATTTAACCCATTTCCTCCTCTTGAATATTCCCATCAAATGGGTGCAATGTTTGTTTATCTAGGGGGACATTCAAATCTATAGTAAATTTATGCTAAATTTTCATTAATGGATGTCAATCAAGAATTCATTGTCAAGTGAAAGTGCCTTTTAAAAAATTACTTGGCAAACTCAAATCTATACCTAGTTTATAATGTTTCAAATGTAGGCCAACGTTTATTGTCTTTTCTATGATTGCATGTAGGTTTACAAAGGATTATGAAAGAAGAAAGGTTGAACTTGCTAAAAAAATGGTTGAATGTGAAAATCAATGACATGCTAAAGTAGAAAACTCAAATTCATGGACTTCACTATTGATTCAACATATACTGTGAATCCCATAACAGCACAATGGAAAAAATATTATGTTGTTGCTGACAATTTTCATGAGTTGTTATTCAACCCTACCCACAACTTTACTAATGAGGATAATCAACATGCCTTGAGAAAGTTTTTAAACAAAAACAATGTCCAAGGTCTTCTTCCACAGTTTGTTAAAGATGTTAATGACATTAAACCCAAATTATGCCTTCTTCGGAACTTAAAAATTGCATATGCACAACTTGTAGCACAAAAATCAAAGGAAAACTTGTCTTACAAAAACACACTTTTGATTATAGTGGTGTCAAATGAAGTTGGTCCCTCTCAACATTACATTTCTAAGACAATTAGTGGATCCAGATATTTGTTGTCCAAGGTAGTAACATATAAAATCCACGTGGGTCTTATTGGGGACAATATTTGGGGAAGGCTCCCATAAAAATGATGTTTAGACATTGTGGGTGAAGCTGATCATGAACTTATCTTGAATTTTTGGGACACATCCACAATAATCTCATTAATTCGCAAAGATTTGAAGTGGTGATGTATTGGTGTAAAAACTTGGGAAAAACATCCCACAAATTATCTACAAGAAACACAAGTAATGTACATGAATTGCCTACCTGCCCATAATCTACAAATTGTTTCATTTGAATGAATGTAAAAATTCACCTTGGTGGACATAACAAGGACCCCGCTTTAAGTTGTCCATCATGAACCAACATTTTTTTTTCATTATGGTCTACCTAGTTGTGACACATGTATGTGGACCATGACTTCTACTAAATTCAAATCAAATATGGTGGTACAATATAGCTTGTTTAATTGCAAGCTTGAATACTTTACTTAATGTATGTTTCCTACTTGTGCATTAAACATTTAGTAGCTTGTACAACAAGCTTTCATGGACCTAATAATCATGATAATAATGTGGACATGGTTACTATTTTGTAAGCAACCCTTAACTTGTTCAATAAGTTTAGATGTTTTAAATGATCACGTTTAGGACTTATACACAATTTGCAAAGTCATGAACTTATTCAGTTTGTTTGAATACTTCATGATCATGGTTTTCTACTTATCATTGCAGTTAGAGTTTACATGCTTCTAAGGCTTGCCATACTATCTTGAGTAATTGTGATGATCAACCCTTGATTACTAATTAATTACTTTTTATTCAATTATCATTATGTTTGAACTAATAAGTTAATTACTTATACTCAGTGGTCATTATTGACCATGTATGACTTATGTACTTGTGTTGTGGCCTTAAACTACTTATTTTACAAGTCTTGATACTTAATGGGTGTTTTTGTTACTTGTCATGTAGGTTCATTATTCACAACTCATGTTCACTAATTGTCAATGTGCATTGAGTATTTGGTTCCACTCCTTTGTTACTTGCTACTTACCTTTAGCTACTTTTCATGTGTACCAATTATTTGTGTTGTGGTCTTGGCTACTTGTTTTACAAATTTGCATACTTAATATGTGTATTTGTTACTATGCAAATTCATCACTCACAACTCCTACTTTCTACTTGTTAATGTGCTTTGAGTACTTGGAGTTCAAATCTTTTCTTACTTGTTACTCACCTTTAGTTCTTTTCATGTTGCCTAATTACTTGTGTTGTAGCCTTTGTTATTTTATTTTACTACAACAAAAGGTGTCCCTGTACACCAAGTGATTTCACTGGATTTTGAGTGAATTCACTAATATAGTGAACGGGGACTAGTGAACTACACCCGCATTTTGTAATAGTGTTTACAAGTTTGAATATTTGATGGGTGTTTTTTTACTTGTCATGTAAGTTTGTTGTTCACTGTTCTTGCTCACTATTTATTAATGTGCCTTAAGTACTTAGACCCAATCCTTTGTTACTTGTTACTTACTTTTCAAGCAACTTGTGTACTTGTGTTTGTGGCCTTGATTACTTGCTTTACTTATTACTTATGATTTACTTAATTTTCATTTACTTGTCATGTGTGTTGGCTTGTAACTAACTCCTATTCACTAGATTTGGTGCATGAGAACTTGGTGCCAAATTTAAATTACTTATTCCTCATTGATAAATTATACTTGTAGCCAATCTTTTATTATTTGTTATTCACTATTGGTTTCTTGATTGTGTTTTACTACTAGACCTTTATAGTTGTTTTATGAAAATAGATGGCAATAGAGTTGGGTTAAAAGCTTTTGAAAAACTAAAATATTATTATGTTTGCAAACTTATGGAAAGGAATAAACATGCTTGTAAGTACCATGTTGAAATGATTGAACTCTGATAAGGGTTCAATAACATGCAACATGGGGCAAAAGGGGTCCACGGGGTGGATTGTAGTTGTAAATGTGATGTCTATTGGACTTTGCCCCAAGTGAGTGCAAGTCTAATTACATGACATTTTAGGGTTTAATTGACATGTGGACATCCATTTTATGTCCATCAGTGGGAGACTCCATTTTCCATGATTTCAAATGCTTATAAGGAAAATGTTTTAATTGTGGAATCGACGTGTTAATCGCATGCCCTAGTGAAAAAAAACAATGCAAGCCACAAATTGATGAAGTGGAAGTGTTATGAAAAAGTTGTGCATGGGAAAATAAAAGCAGGTCTGCATAACAAAGTTCTAAGGTTGCAATACAAAGAAACTACTATGCATGTATTTATTTCATACACAAGACCAAGGTTACAAAAGTTTATTTTACACAATTTTCTAACCATATGGGTAAATGCATACTATGGTGTCCATTTTTTTGTGTCATAGTGTAAAAATTCTTGACCCTTTAACTACATAATTTTTAAAATTTTGATTTTTAAATTTTTTTTGAAAAAATGGACTCACATATATTAATATTATTGTAAAAATAACATATTAAAAAAAACTATATGTTCATTTTTTTGGTTTAGGGGGGACTTTAAAACTTGTGTTTTTAAATGTAGTCAAAATCTTTATTTAGTCCGTAAATAATTGTCAATGGACTCATAAATCTTGGGTTATTAAATTATTTGTTTGATAGTACTTTGCCACAAGTTGTATGATCAAAATGGAGACTAAAATTTTTATTAACGATGTCATTATTAATGAAATTTGTCATTGAATATTTTTTTGGAAGGTCAAAATTCACAAGTATTTTTCAATATGTATTTTTAAATTTTTATTCAAGTGTTTTCATTAAATGTGTTTTATGATGTATTAGAAAAAATGTACAACACATAATTCTTGCAAAACTTTAATTTGTAATAAAAAAACTCATTTTAAAGGTGACGACAACACCAAGAATAATGTAGAAATGGACTTTTTTGGTGCATTTTTTGGTCCATTGTAATATGCATTTACCCAAGTTCCAAGAAGAACAATAAAAAACTTGCCTTGAAACCTTCCCACCCGAGACTGTCATGTCAATCATTGACTTTGCTAAAAACGACACGTTCATGGATTTTAATGAGGTACAAGAAATGCATTGGCATTCTTTTCAACTTACAATATTAGTGCATATCTATTATTGATGGAATCTAACTATAGTTTAAAGAATCCCAATTTAGATGCAAAAAATTTGATTATAAAATATAACTACTATATTTTTAATGATATTGAACATGACACATTGTTTGTTCAACATTGTTTTGAACTACATCGGTCCAAATTGACCAATTGTGGTCTCTACTACAATGAGCATTTGGTCTAATCAGATGGATGTGCATCTCAATTCAAATCAAGGCAAACTTGGTATCATGTTGTAAGGTATCTACTTCACCTTAGTCATAAACATTTTGAATAAGTTTATTTTTTATGATTATGAATATTCATCTAGAGTTGTTGTTGTGGTGCCTTCATTTATGTTATTCAATAATTACACATACCAATCAAAAACCAAAGACTCCATGCATTTGCCGCATGGCTGTCGAATGGTGTGGTCATACTTTGGGAGTGGTCATGGAAAAGGTGTGCATGATGGGCTAACGCTATGTTGAAACAAAAGATACAAAAGGAGTAAATGATAATGGATGGTTAGTGCCTCCAAAATGCAGCAAATGTTGTTGCTTTTTGTGAACGAAAACAAAGTGAACAACATGCTGCCTACCCAAATGTTAGGAGGGATTTCATACGTTATTTTCACCTAGTGAAGGTTGAAGATGTGGACTAAAAAGCATCTTGGGATTGTAAAAAAAAAGGTTATCATTCAATGCATTTGGTGGCTTCTGTTTCACATTGAAATTGCATTCTATTGAATGTGAGGCACCTCACTTGCTTTTATTTTGAATGTATGGATGACAATTTTGATTTTTGTAAGACCCAAACACATGTGAAGCCTTGGTGACTATTGAGATTGGAACCTCTCAATATATCATAGGTACATAACTTTAATTTACATTTGGTATTAATTTTTGTACACACATGTCTAATTGCATGTTGGTCAACATCATAAATTGTTCCAATTTAAGGGCTCAATTAATACATTTTTTCCTAATTGATGTCACATTTGACCTTACCATGTTAATGATTCCTTTGTTATAATATGTAAGTGCGTAATGTGATGAATGAAATAGAGGCTTCTAATTCTCATTCAAAGGCTAAAGATGATGTTGATTTGGAGTTTGAAGCTACAAAAGTTGAAATGGGTGATAATTTTGTAGTCATTTGACGAATTGGAAAATGGTGATCCATTTTTTGTTGTTCTTTGCAACAAACTTTTACATAGGTGCCAAAAAACATTTGAGGATGAATGGGGAAATACTCGGTACGAAGAAGACATGATACTTAAAGGTGTATGGTATCATAGAATGTAGAGCCAATAAACTAGTGCAAACATTTCGTAGAAACTTTTGACAATTGTTGGGGCAACAATTCACTAGTAGAAATTGGCCAAAATGTAACCACTTTATTTGTGATTACATGCAACTATTAATTATTTGCAACTACATTTGGACATTTTTGGAACTATTTCTTGTGTTGGTCATATTTGCGACTACACTACAACTAGTTTGCGACTATTTTCGTGTTTATCTTTCCATGTGAACAACATTTAATTTGGTTTTCATCCAAGAAGAAGAATTTATGTCCCATTACACAAATGTGACCAATTTAGTTGTAACCTTATGAGTATACAAAGGTTTATTTTGTGAATTATAAGGAATATAATTGGGTGTATTAAGATTTATAAATGTATATTTTGAATGTATATGAACAACCATATTACATGTGTATTCAAGTAATATTATTAACATAAATGGCCTCAGTATTATGGTTACATTAATTAGTGTATATTTTGAATATATTAAAATTCTATGTAAAATATTTACTAAATATATTGTGCTCATATTACAAGTTTATCCAGACCATTTTATTATACTTTTTAAAATTATTACAAATGAATATATATATTCATTACATGTAATAAAAATTTTAATTTCAATATTATCTTTCATTAATTTTTTAAAAATAATTATAATATTTTATTACATAATGATCATAATATTGATGATGATGACGACGATGATATTAGAATGATAGGAAAAATAATTATATAATTACTGAAATAATTATTAAAAATCTAATATCATATTATTATTAAATTCCTTTCAAATGACTAATGTACTTATTGAAAATTTATTTTTATTTTTTAAAATTATAATAAATCATAATAAACCTAACAAGTGAAATTTTATATATATATAAGCTAACATAGTCTAGCTACAAATTACATTATTATAATAACCAAAAATATTAATATATAGTTTTAAGTTTTTATATTTCAAAATAATAATTAATATTTATTAATTATTAGTTATTCAATTATTATAATCAATTACTAAAATATAATTTTGATTTGAAAATTTATTATTTTATTATTTTATAATAATTACTGTAGTACTTATAATGGAAATCTAATAAATTAATATACAAATGTAGAAATTATTTTCAAAGGAAAAATATACTGATTAAAGATATAAGACATTTATTATAATAGTTCATAAAAAGCTATAATGAATGAAGTAATAATATCAATAATACAAATAAAATAGTTAACCTTCGTTACCAACTAGCTACAATAATAATTGAATTAATGTTATTTTTATTATCAAATATTTACATTTATATTTATTATGAACTATACAAATGAAAATAAAAATGGGAATAATTATAATAAAATAGTTAGCCTAGGATAGGTTTTAATTGTATTATTAGATTAAAAAAAACTAGTACTCCATTTTTATAATTAATAATTACTGAATATTTCAGTTATTATATTAATTTATTTGGTTATGAAATAATAATTAATTAGTTATTAATAATTAACTTATTATTTCAATATTAACCAAGTACTAGTTAATGAAATTGGTTGATAGATCATTATAATTCATATATAATTAAAATTAAATTTTATTAAATTTTATCTAGTTAATAAAGTAAGTAAGATTTAATAATAATTAATAATATAAGTAATTCTATAATCATAATATATTGATGATTATTAATATAAATAATTAAATTAGTTGGATAATTTATAAAGTGTATATTAGTTAATTTCTAGTTAAGTTGTTAATTAATTAACTAACAAGCTTATTAATTTATTTTTCTATATTTTATTCATTGAATAATTATTAATTTTATTAGTTAATTAGTTAGCTACTTAGTTGTGACTTACCTACTTAATTATATATTACTTAGTTTATGACTAAACATTTTTAGTCACAAACAATTTGTAACTAAAAAGTTTATCCCATATGATTTAACTTTCATTCTCATATTGAAAAATATATAAACAAGGTGTTTTTTCTTTACATTTTCATATTTAAAAAATGGACATATGGGATGACCCAACAAAAACACTCAACCCAAAATAAAATATAAATATTCATGTACTTACACCTAACTACCTACTTTTCTAATTTACCCACCTATTTTCTTACTTTCCTACCTACCTACATAAGTAGGTATTTGGCCTAGGTAAGTAAATAGGTCTTATTTGGATAAGTGTTTAGCCTAGATGGGTAGGTAGGTATGTAGGTAGGTAGGTACTTAGTTCAACTTACATACCTAAATATTGATTTAAATTGAATTTGGACAAATTCAATTAATATGCCACCTGGCAAATTTCTATTGCATCACATGTCACAATCTAAACCATCCAAACATAAAAATTAAACATCTTAAATTATTTCAAAATAATAATAATATATTTTAAATTATTAAAAGTTGGGACATGTGGCAACACATAACTTGTTTCCATTGTTCACCAAAAAAATCGCATCCTAGTTGTAAGTGACGATAGGTATATGACAAGTAAAAGGATGAAAACATATTTTGTTGATTTTTTCTTTCATCCAAAATTTGTTGTCATTTGTGACTAATGTCAATGCGATTTGTCCAACACGATTATTAAGATTTTAGTTGCAAATGTCGCTTGCAACTAAAAATTAGTCGTTTTTTTTTCAGTCTGATTTTGGTCATGTTTCAATGCTGATGTGATTTTCAAGTATAACTTTTCACTAAGTACAAATGTCTACAACCCTATGGGTTGTTGTTATGGAGGCAGGTGTTGAATGCATGTGTTCTAGCACAAATGCATTTGAAAATTAAAGTAAGTACACTCGTGAACAAACCATTGATGATGAATAAAATTCATTATATTTGTTGGAAATAATTTGGTTCATGTACATGCAAAATGTGGCAATTATGATATGTGGCAGAATAAACACATTATTTTCCCAATCCCCAAATTGAAACCCATCCTAAACCACCCACATTGAAACACATTAGAATACCACTGTATTACACATAAATCATGTTTACACCATGTGTATAAGCTTCCATATGTGTCCACCTTGAAATGCAACCATTCATGGAGCACACTTAATCCTTAGGGACATTGGACATCACTAATGCATCACTTAACCTTCACGAACTATTAAAGTTCAACACAATGGACTAATGCATTTAATGAAAAGTTCCACTAAACCAACAATTATAATATAAGGGGCCATAGTTCCACCAAGATAATCCACTAAATCAATAATTCCACCAAGTTAATCCACTAGACCAACAATACCTTATGCCAAAAATTCCATTAAGCCAATCCACTAAACTAACAATTCCATTAGGCCAATCATTCCACCAATCTAATCCACTAGGTTTCACTATAATCAATATATGGTGGAATGGGACAAGTCCCATTCCACCAAACTCTACTAGATTCCACCACACATAATTTTATAAAATTAATTTTGGGATAAATAATGGATATTTGGTGTCCAAAGTGGACAAGAGTAGAGTTTAGTGGAATGAGTTGGTGCGTGGTGGAATCTTAATGGGGTCTTTCCCAAGTGTTCTACTTCACTAGCACTTCCACCAAAAATTTCCAATAATCCACTCTAGTGGAATTGGCCCAATTTGAATGGAACTTGAGTGGAATGTTTGGCGGATTGTGGACATGTTCTGTAGTAGTGAATGAACATATTAGCTCAAGATCTTAGCAGAAATGGTGCCATTATAAATAACTTAATTTTTTAACATGTAAAAAATGCCAATTTGGCCCATTTAAAAAATATGCTTCTTGTAACGATTTAATGATGGATTAATAGAAATGGAAGTTTGAAACACTTAATTTGGCTTGTGCAAGTATCTTGAAAACTCATCAAGTTGGACTTTTCCATTCCACTTGCACTTGTTTTGCATGATTTATGGTATCCAAATTCATATTGTTTAATATTATACCCTCAAAGTTATTTTGTGGATTATTTAGTGAGTGATCCAACATCCATGCCAATTATGAATATGGTGATTAAATTCTCTCCCTTGGGTGGCAAATTATGACATGACCTTTGTGAAAAAATTATATTTGTCAATAAATTTTTTCAACTTTTTGAGTACAGATTTTTGTTAACATAAGTAAATAGTGATGTTGAACTCCTTTTTGAAATGGGAATGCTTGTATAAGACACTTCCAAATAGCAAAGTCTATGTAAAGCTTGTCCTAAACCTATGTTTGATGCACTCCCAAGTCCCTAGCTAGCTCCAAGTTGGGGCTAAGTCACTCAAGTTACGGAATTTCTGGGTCTCGGGGCACGTTCCCAGCTTCTAGCATTAAAGGGGGTGAGAGGGGCATGCTGAAAGCTCCAAGATTAGACTAAGAAGAGGGACAATCTTAATCAACTATTCGGTCCTGCATCCAAATCCAACCAACAAGTTGGTTATAACTCATTCTGCACACTTTCAGTGTTGGGACAAGCCACGGGCAACCTTGGACTCACTTGACTCACCACGGCCCGGACTCGGGGGAAGCCATCACCTTCCCCCATATAGTATTCTCTGCAGCTCTCTGCCGCACTTGCATCCAAATGGCTCTTTTTCCTGGGACTCCCAAAGTGGAGTCCCAAAATTGTCTCGGTTTGGACTCCCAAGACTTTGGGCATTCATAACTTCTCGCCCTGAACTCGGATCGGGACGAGGTCTAAACCAAAGTTGTAGTTCTCCTCGAGATCTTTCCAATGGTGTGTCGCAGTCCACCTGCACACATCAGAATTGGGTCGATTCCCGACTTTTAGTGGTCGGAAGTCAAACTGCCATTTTGACTCCTAGCCCTTCTTTGGACCATAACTTGTGCTACAAATGTCCAAATGGCTCATGCGAGGCCATTTTGGACATCTACACTTTAAGACCTTTCCAACAATATAAAAAACGCCTCAATGCAAGGTGTTTTGACCCTTGCAATCACGCTCTGAGTTTTCGGGAGTCCCGGAGGACTCCCAAGTCCCATTTTCGGGAGTGTGAAGGGCGACCTCACACTTCCCTCAAAGTGGGGTTGTGATAATGTTATTTGTGGGTTGAATTTGTGTTGGTTTCAAATATAATTACAAAATGTTGTGAGGTGGTCTTTTTATATAGGTGTGGTCTCACAAACCCATTAGTGGCTTTATGTTCATTTAATTCCATTTGCGTGTACATTCTTTATCAAACAATAGAAAATAACTTAGCTGGTGCTATTGAGAAGGTAATCAAAATCTAGCCTTGAAGTAAAAAAATCTAGAAGCAAGAAACAAAAGATGATGGAAGAAGAGATGTTAAAGATTTATCAGAAGATTTTTATGTATTAGCACAGAGCTTTGATGTTTGTGTTTGTTCAAATAAAGTTTAATTTCGGACTTCAAATGGTTTGTGTTTCATTAGCTTACTCTTCATCTTCATATGCTTTAGGATCTCCAAATGAAGTTGGATACATGTTTGGATTAACCAACCCACAAGTTGGCTCCATGGATGGTTGTTGCACCTAGCCCCAAAGCACCTTTAGGTTTGGGAGGTCTGCAAGGATGTGATGTTTTAAAGAGGTTGCAACCTATGTTTCCTAGTCTGAAAAGACATCTTGACTCAACAATTGAATAACTTTGTTTAGGTTATTTTGGTCAAATCCTAAGGGATTTTGGTCTTGAATTGGTTGCATGTGATGCTTGTTTGTGCTTCAATGACAATTTGCTTCATGTGCCAATCCCTTTTGTTTGTATGGTGTGCATTTTCGTAATCTTTATTTTACTCTTGGGAAAATGCTTTGAATGCTTGAGCCTCTACAAAAGATTGTCCATTGTTAGGATTAATGAAAAATTATTTCAAGAACATCCATTACTGTGCAAGAGATTCCTCCATTTGTAGAGACCAAAAGACAATGTACTCTAAAGTTTAACATTGTTTAGGTATATACTTTTGTTGATTCTTTTCCCTCTATTGTCTACTCTTGAGCTTTTAACAACAATTGATGTTGCTTGCAGTAGGTGCAAACCCGAAGAGGACAAAAACAAATATTGCAACATGTCAAGAAAACTAGAACCATGAATGTGTTGTTGCTAGAAACCTAATGAAACTTCTAGATGTTTCAATCTCTATAAGTGAAATAGCTCAAGTTGTGTTCATGGTCATGATCATCCTTCATTACTCGTGCAAAGTGATGTTTAGATGGATACTGCTTCAATTGCATTCACATTTAAGCATTTTTAAATAGTGTTATGTTGTCAGGTGAACACATAAGATTTACCACATGATGTTGGCTTGGTTGGTATTTGGATCATTTGTGATGATGCATAAAGTTTGAAGCTATAAATTGGGTATTTTCTAAACATAAGAGGGTGTCCACTATTGACCTTCACAACATCATGTTGTTACTACCCCGTGGGTTATGTGGATTAGGATCAATAATGTTCATGTTGTACATAAATGTCATGGCTCTAGCATTCTAAATTCTAATCATGAATATTTTTAATGTGGAATTCACTTTCGAGGCGAGATGAAAACTTCTATCAATAATACATTAATTGTGACTAGGTGAAAAAGGTTGTAACCAAAAGAAAGTAAATCCATAATATATGCACAAATCTTTCCTTGCCACACAAACCTTTCAATTACAACTAACACAAATAAATATACATGTGTATTACTCTATATATTGTTGATCATGGTTTCACAACAATAATTTAACACATCTCATATTACTTGTCACACAATCCTAGATGCTAAACATGTCATGTCTTGAGTAATATATTCCTTCATTTCATAAATTTTGCCAAGTTCTTACATAATTGTCAACTTTGTAACCTGACAGAATACTAGATTGTATAGGCAAACCCCATGGTCCACACATGGCTTTTGACACCTATGTACCCAAAACTTGTTTATTGCAAAAATAACAATGTTGGCCAAAAGGTGAGGTCCAAGTATTTAATCCTATCTTAGTCATTGAATATGCATCAAAATGACATTGTGTAGAACAAAGGTAGTTCAAAAAATAAGGAACTTCAGAACTTGCAAAATAATACCTAAAGCTTGAAGCTCAACCAACTCAATATATAGCTATTGAAACATGCAAACTTCAAAGATTCCTAGTTGATCTTAAAATGTGTCACATTTTATGGGCGCCCAAAATGATGCATCCCCCTACATAAACAAAAAAAATACACATCAATTCATGATGTGTCATGCTTAAAGTCTATGTGAAAGCATAACTAAAACTGCACAAACTTCAAAATTTCAATTTAGAGGCAAATTAAAGTCATCTTATATATAGATTGGATTGGTTGGAAAATATGGTAGAATAACACTAATTATGTGTGCACATTGAACAAATGATCACACTACAAGAAAATGACAAGATAATAGATAGTGGATGGGTGACAAAGTACTTACCTCTTGTCTTTTAGCGAAAATGATAGGTTCCAAGCTCAACATGTATGGACTGCACATGCATTTTGGTCTTAGGTTTCTCATTGATCTTGCAACATTTTTTTATGGAATCATTTTTAGCATTGTCACATGCTAGCATAATGAGGTTCTTCTTCTTTCCGGAAGGCCAATCTACATGGCTTCCAAACTTCAAACCTCCCACTACTAATCCCTAGATGTTTTCTTGAGTTGGAGTTGGAAGGTTATTTTCAATTAGTGTTGGGATGGCATTGTCAACTTGAATCAGATCATGCATAGACTTGCAATCTTTTGCTACTTGTTGTAGAATGTATGTTTGCATAATTGGAGGCAAGGAATGGATGGTAGAAGCATTAATGATAGTTGCTAGAGTCACAACCTTTTGTTGTTGTAACATCATCAATTGTTGTTATTAATGCATACTCCTCATGGAACATAGGTTGGGGGGCCGAGCTTACATCTTCATGGGCAACTTTTATATCGTATGTGACAAGATAATCACCCACATCAAAATCCACAAGGCTATTAAGCTCCTTGTCGCCCAACATTTGAACTTCTTCCTATGTAGTAAACATTGGAAGCTTTGTTGGTTGGTGACAACTACGAATCCAATGGGGACTGTACAAATTCATGTTTCTATCTTTCCTTTTCTATTGTAGCCATGAGCATAATGCCATTTGATGATCTTGAAGACGATTGATGAATTGCAATAGTCCCAATTGCAATCAACAATGTGAAGTCACATAATAAGTAATTATGCATATCTTGTTCACACATGGATCCTTCATATAAATGAGTGTTATGATTTGGTTGAGATGATACCGTCACATCTAATGACCAATTGTCCTACAAACCTAATTGTCCAGTTGACATACCTTGTTCTTTCACACCTACTATCTAACCAATACACACATATATGATACTTGTCCTACTTATGAGACATTAAAAGGTCATAAGACATAATACTTCTTGTATTTCCAAATTTTGTGTTTTATTTGGAAAACATTGCAAACATAAGAGATTAAACATTCTCTACTTGCAAACCTACTTATTTACTTGGAATACACTGGAAACCTAAAGCCATAATATTTATCCTACTTTTATACATGTTCTTCTACTTGAAGTACACTCACAATTACACATTTCAGGTTTTTCAACTAACCTTTACAACTACATACTAGTAAGAAAGGACATGTGACTAGTGATTAATGAGTTATTAAACCCATGTGGTTTCACCCATTTAGTCGCATAGGATGTTTAGATGCAAAGCCCATTTGCTTTAATGATTAAGTTTTTAAAAAAATCTTATAATAATGAAATTCAATGTCATCATTAACCTTGGTATGACATGTAAAGTGCATGCCATTTCAATTTAATCATTTTATTTAACTAAGTGTTACAAAACATGGGTGGATGAAATGCATAAAAAATCAATAAACATGTTATGAGTCATTGCACATGACCAAAAGTCAACCTACACTATGAAAAATTGCATCCATTGAAACCACATTACTTTACAACTAAAATTTAAAAAACAACTCATATACAAATGTTATGCAACTATTCTTGGGTATTACAACTATGTGCAATTATCCCTTTACAAATATAATATATTAATAAATAAATTGCCACATCAGAAAATTAGTTAATTATATTATAATTGCAAGTGAGTTGAAAATGGATCTTTTATACAATAATTTATACACATTGTATATACATATGTAGTCAAACATGTTTGAATTTTTCAAAAGCTACATTATATAGTTGCATGTGGCAACTATTTAGAACTATTATAAATGTGTCATTAAAGCAACAACTATGTTGCAACTAATGTACAATGTACATACATGCGATCATGCCACGTGTCCACATTTCCACCACCCATTATGGGATACATTTGCAACTAGTTTTTTATTATGATTCCCATTGATACAATTAGTATGGCCATTAGTGTGTCACTATTAAAATACTATTGTTCAACTATGTTATGACTATAATAACTATTTATAACTTAATAAGGATACATATTCATCAATTATTTATATTTTCATCATATGTGTTTCGTTTTGAGTGATTTAAAATGTTATGGGAGTGTTATTTCAAATTCTAGAAATCATTTTTGAAGTGCAAAGGAAAATGAATAATGAAAAATAACAAGAAAGAAGTAAGTTTTTCAACTTACAAAACACATTTTTTTTTCCTTTTCTTCTCTTCGGACCTCTCCTATTTTCAAACCTCATAACTTTCTTATTTCTTATTAATTTTAAATGATTTAAAGTGTTATAGGAGCACCACCTAAAGTTCTACAAATCATTTTAGAACTATAATAACAATATAACAACATAAAAGAATTTTGTTGGTGTTTGGGAATCGGTTTTTATAGCATTTGGTGGTTTATTTTTTTGAGTTATTGACCCCCTTTATTTTGAGGGGCAATAAATTTTTCAATTTTATTTCATTTTTGATGATTTTTAGTGAACTAGGTGCACCAATAGGAAGGGTTCAAGGTTTTTTTGGACACTAAAAACAATGGAACCTTCCCCTTGGATTTGGCTTACCTTAAACGTTTAAGTGTTATAGTTACAACTCAATTTGCAACTAATGAACAACTAAAATATTTAACCCATATCCTGTGTCTTCGAATCCCATGTTACGAACTATATAAAAAAGGTTTTTTCCTCTTATGTTTTCATATTAAGATACATGTGCCATTTTGGGATGAACTTAAAAAAACTTAACCTAAAAACAAAACATAGAATAAGAAATAAAATTTCATGGCTATTTTTTAATGCATTTAATCTTGTGTTTTCCTATCTACTTACCTACCTAGATAAGTAAGTAGGTTTTATTTTTCTATCTATTTATGTAGGTAGGTAGGTTCTAGGTAAATATGTAGGTATGTAGGTCTTAAGACCTACCAACTTACCTACCTATGGTTATGTATGACCTATTTAGCTATGAAAATAATTTTTTTATTAAAAATAAATAAATTAATGCCATGTGGCAAATTTTTTTATTGTGCCATGTGTCACAATCTTAGACCATCATTAACAATCATAATGGATGATGGAGATCAATATTTCGAAAAAAATTTAATCTCCAAAAATTTTCATAGTATCACAAGTCAAATTTTAATGGATGATGGAGATCAATATTTCGAAAAAAATTTAATCTCCAAAAATTTTCATAGTATCACAAGTCAAATTTTAATAGATGGATGACAATTAATGATGTCAACATGACATCATGTGTGTAGTTATAATGGAGTTGTATAGTAGTTGAAAACGAGTTGTTTTGATTAAGTCATAATTGAATTACATTGAGTTGCACCTTATATATGATGAATTGCAACTTTGTAACTCATGCAATTTGTCTATTAACATTCTCAACATATAAATACAATGAGTTGCAAGTGTCCTTTCCAACTCAAAAATTGAATTACAAGGCTAGTTGCAAAACACCCCTTTTTCACAATGTTAATTCACTTAACCAAAAGTTAACCTAATTTAATTTAGTTAGGCTAGCTACCTATGTTAGGCAACTTAACTTGGGCTTAGTGGTTTAGATTTAAAACAAACGTAAAACTCCTAGCCCAAGAAGCCTGAATTATGTTACTTAATTTAAATTAAGTGGCCTAAATATCGTAGGTTGCAAAAACGAACATTTGAACCTTTCACCTTCATTTTGGGGTTCGAGTTTTCATCCATTGCACTACCACATTTTTTAATACTAATTATATTTAACATAAAATTATAAAATTTAAATTTTTTAGCCTTGAATTAACCTTTGCCACCCTAAATTGACCTAGGTCAACCTACCTACTACTTACCAACTTAGCCTAGACCTCCTTAAGTTAACTTAAAATGAACCAGTTTGTCAACTTATATTACTTATTAACCTAACTTAGGTTAATCTAGACATTTTTAGGTTAAAAAAATAATTTAGAATAATCATGTGACATCTAGTTGCATCATAATCACATTTAGTTACATAAACTTGAGGTGGTTATAAACTTGATAAAATAGCTTGTAATGAGGCTACCTAGGTTGATTTGGCAAAAAACCTAAAGCTAGGAACCTAGGCAAGCCTACCTAAGTTAACTTATTAGTAGGGTAACCTATTTTAGGTATATTTAAACATATTAAATATAGTAAATTTCTTATGTTTAGGTAAGTAACTTACAAGGTAATCTACATAAAGAAATAGGTTTTATTAAGTAGTCTACATACATATGTTAACTTAATAGGTATGTTAACCTAAGCTAGCATGTTATGTAATTAAAACGTTAAGGAATTATATGTCACCTTTTTAAAAATGACTATTAATATTATAGTCATAATTGCAAGTTAACAATAGATTGTTTAATACACATACACATGCATGTGAATTCATGATTTCAAAACCTCATGGCATACAAAAAAATTATGACATGCCATGACAAATATTGGTGCCATAAATTCAAGGCACACAAAACTTTATGGTGTCATAAAAAATATGGATTGTCATGAATATTTGCGACACCTTGTCACCAAATGGCATGCCATGTCATCATCACATGCAAGATGGAGTTGTGATTAATTGCAAAGGACAATAATATTTTCAACTAGCTAATAAATGAGATTAACTCATCAAGTTAATGACATGAATCATGATGTTGACAAACAGGACCACATCATCTTGTTGGCATATAACATGCCATGTCATCATCATGGGATTAAATCATTATTAGTCACAAAGGTGTATGGTTCTTGTAACTAATTAACTATAGTCATAAAACCATGACATCTCAATGGCCTTTGCAACTACATAGTGGTTTTTGTGACTAAGTAGTCACATTTATAGTCGAAAAAGATATTAATCATTTATTTGACTGGTCTAAAAACTCATAATGTGTTGTTGTTCATGTAGATTCTAAATTCACACATTGACGTCCATTAGTTCAAGTTAATGATAAAACTTATAAAAATGATTGGCCTATAAATGTTATGAACATACTTTTTCACTTTTGCCACATGGCATGTACCTCAAAAACGAGACATTATATATTTTCATTAATCACATGACAAATTAATAAAGGAAAATTCATTGAAGTTAGTGTCATGAGTCATGAGGCATTGTAACTACAAATCAACCTTGTTGCCACATGGCATGCCATGTCAACATCACACTAGATCATAAGTCACATGAAATGTTAAATTTGTGAAGTCCAACAATCAACACTTTGTCCATATTCCTCCACATGCTCTCTTGCCATCCCAAACCTTGATGGCTCGCTTCTACAATGAATCCACACTTGTAAGTTTTGTGAGTGGTGGATTTTGTGATTCATCAGCTGGGAATCCTTTTTTCTCCTCTTCAATTTGAAAACCCTAATAATCCTCACACCCAGGTTCTTGATCAAAATAAGTGAAAGAATTGGAATTTCACTTTTGGGCAAGCTCTCTAGTGAGTTTTTGTTGCCCTTTTGGAAATGGACATACATAAATTCCACACCAGGCAGCTTGACTGGAGATTTTGGGCAGCAATAGGTTCTGCCCAGAATAATCATCATGGCTGGTTTAATTCATCAGAAGTTCTACACCAATGGGCAGTTTTGATTACTGGATTGTGGGGGCAGGAATAGGCTCTGCCCGGAATAAGCATCATGAATGGTCTATCGACAAGGATGTATGAATTCATCCATCTATTGATTCATCCATCCATGAGGGCTAACTCAACGGATCATAATATGAATTTGTGACGCTCTGTGTGTTTCCTTGTGTTTGGTTTGTGCGCTCGTCGTCCGTCGTGTGCGCGCAGCGATGGTGGAAGAAGAAGAGGAAGAAGCCGCCGCAGCTACGCCTTCGCTGCGGGAGCAAGGCAATATTCATAATGCGTCCTTTACGGCGGAAAAAAACCTGCCGCGATCTACGGTCAAGCTCTCAAAGAGCAGATCTAGAAAATGCCGCGCTCTACAGGTGCTTCTTTCTTTTGCGCTCTCTACCAGCTACACGTCAAAGCCTACCTGCCTTTGTATTGTTGTTCCCAGCTGGGGCCTCATTTCTTGTGCGTTGTCTTGCATGCGACGACAGGTTTTCTTCTCTCTCTTCCATTTTCTTTCGATTTTTAAAGCCGAATTGATATCTTAGTCTCTCTCTGTTTCGCTTTCGTTTTTCTTTGTCCTCTCTATAGGTGGCGGGGACTAGGCGGGTCCATTCTGCCAATATGTTGTGCTTTGTAGTAATAGAAGCTTGTTTACGATGATTCTAAGCAAGTTAAGAAACCAGTCTCTCAGTTTGTGTTGGATCGGTTCAAGTGTGATTTACGTTCAAGACGAACTCTCTTGCAGTGCTAGCTAGGGATTGAGCAAAACATTCGGGGAGAGAGGATTTTATGGCCTTCTTTGGAGCATTGATGTGTTCAAATCCCGCTTAGGCCCATGCGAGCAGCACGCAGTACATAACCAGTAGTAGTCAATCCAGTTGCATGAGGTTCAGCCAGTTAAATCATCAAGAAAAAAATGTTAATAAACCTATTATGTACCACAATATGTTGAGTATTGTTGGAAGATGGAGGCAGACACGGCAATCAAGTTGCCCTAGAAGTTAGGGTTTTAAGCAAAATTGTCACCTCTTTCTCCATGGGAGACATTAGATTCTAGACCAGGTAGTCTCTGTGACTAGTAGATTCACAACTCAGAGACAGGAATTATGCCCTAAAAGGAACATACAGAAGGTCACTCTCTCATGGATCATGATGCTTCCCCATAGCTTTTTCTTTTCCATTCTGCAGCAAATTTGTCAGTGTGGATATCTTAAACACTCTGAGGTTGACAAATTTTGGTTGCTGACATCTTTTTAATTTAATTAACTTTTTTCCCAGCAAAGTTTTAAATACAATACATGTTCTCCTCATGTGGCTATGCTGAATATTTTTAACTTGTCAGTTTCTAGTCCTGTTGTCTCATGGACCTGTGATTTTTCAGATGGATTTTTAGTTCATACAGGTTTTGGGCTGTATGTTTACAGAACCTGTGTCTGAATCAAATTCAGTTTGATTCTCAGTATCACTATTTCTCCTTGCACATCTGGAAATTTAGATGTGATTTCTTGAGGGATGGGAAAGATGAAGCAAGTGAATTGGTTCAACCTTGAGTACAAAATGAGGCTCTGGAAAAGATGCTTTTGGACTCTTATGTGTAGTAACTGGAGATAAGCAAGGTCAATGTGTGTTGTTTTTGTGCAGCAAGTGATCAGCCACTTTCTTAAATTCAGTTAAATGAAAAAATCTCTTGCAGACACTGAAATGACAATCAAACTCAGACTTACATGGGAGAAGGTGCTGTCTGTCTTCCACTTCCTGGGTGCTATTTCCTGTTTGCTATATGCTTCCTCTTTATGTTTCAAGATAATCTGTGCATAGGCTGTTTGTCATTTTAGCACAAGGGCTCATGTTTCAGTATGGGAATTGTATAGGAATTGTACTAAACAGACACAGGGCAGATGGGTTGGGTGTTTGGGCTATTTCAGGAGATGATATGCATTGGAAGCTTTGGAACATATTGAAGAGGTAAACTGCCAGTATTGATTTTGAGGGTGAAATTCAGGACTTCCTGACACAAGGACCTCCTTGTTGAGGTGGCCATAGTTTGCAAGTTATTTTTGTTTATACACTTGAAGTGTGGTAGAAGGTTTCAGCATGCCAATGTCTTGGATGCAAGCACCGGTAACATATCACAAAGCCTTGAAGCAGAACCCAGAGAGTGCTGAAGTTGCTGGAAAAGTAAATAGGTTGACACAATTAGGGCTAAAGAGAAAAGATGACCCAAATTTTCAACCATGTCTGACAAACAGTTAGAGGAAGTAAATGAATCCAACTTTGGAACAGCAACTTGGACATGGTATTTATCTCTTTATTTGACCCTTCTGCAGATCAACTGTCATATTTTCCTCTCTTCTGAAGTTTGTCAATCTGCAAAATCACTGCCAATCAGGAGCATGTAGATCTGGTGCTTACTACCTGTCATGTCTTGTAGAACATCTTGGGCACCTTCCATGAACAATAAACTTGACGGATTTCTAATGTATGTGCACAGCTCTCACATTGTGTTACAGATCATTTTGCTTTTCATGAATTGAAAGGAGCTTGGGTTTTGTTGAATGATTGAAAATATGTGGTTTTTACCTTGTGACACATGTGCTGCAGGGAGCAATTCCTCCAGAAACCAGTGGAGAGGTTCAGAATTTTATCAAGGAAGTACTTGAGTCCTCTATGAAGGAATAGAATGACTGTGATGGAAAGGTGGATGCTGGTTTGCACTTTTGTGTGGGAAAGGATAATTAAAAAGAGTTTCTTTCACATGTTGGGGTTGGCAAAGTAGTCTGCTCTTAGGTTTTGTTTCTGGCCATCTGAAGTCAGTAGCATTGCTGTAGTACTAGTCTCAGAGAACTCATTTTTCCCCTTTGTTCTGTAAATCTCACTCAATCTCCTTCTCAAGGATTTTGTATTGTATTTTTGCATTTTAATGTGTGATATAGAGGCCTGGCCAGATTTTTGACTATAGAGGCTTGACTAGATTTTTCATGATAGAATTTGCTGCAGGCCTTTTGAGTTTCCAGATACAGTGAACAGTTGTGCTGTCTTTCTGAGACAACATGCAGTTGAGTCTTTATTGATGGCTGTTTCCAAAAAACATCATTTCATTTCCACACATGTGAAAAGCTAAGATTCATGGGGTAGGCTGAGTAGTTAAGTTGGAACATTGCCTCTTCAGTGTTAGCCAACATCATGACTCAGTCTTCCCATTGCTTCCAGAAATGTGCCAGAAACTCACAATGCAGATTGTATAATGGGTTGCCCAGATTTTGGACTGATTGTTATGTACTTATCTACACTCTTTGTTGGGAGCCGATGAAGTTGGTGGGTAGTCATGGTAGCTTGTCACTGTTGTTCATGATGAAGGTGATGGATGGTCTGACACTTTGTGACTGACCCTCACAAGGCTATTACTGCACTCATCATGTTACCTTGAAATTGTTGTTATGGAGATTTCTCTGCAAATATGTAGATACATATTTATAAGTTAGAACAATGCTATTTAGTAGGCAATGCAGTGAATCATTTCTATGAAGCTAACAAGGGATATTCTGGATTTTTTTTGGGGTAGGTGTTGAAAGGTGAAGGATCAAGAAACTGGAAGACAGCAATAGCTTTTTTGTACAGCTGATGATGGAAACATTGACAAAACAGGTCTTGTGGTTTGTGGTCAACTCAGTGGATCTTGACTGCAATGTGTGCAGGTGCACTGCAGCATCTTAATCTTGAAATCTAATCACAGGCTTGATGGCCTTAGCTATGGAGTATGATGCTACATATCACCCTTTTATGTGAAAACATGACCTGCTCATTTTAGTTCTCCCTTTCATTCTCATCTTTGAAGTATTAGCAATTGCATGGTATATCCTTTAGCAAGTGAAATTGGCTTGTGCTATGAGCTAGTACAGCTTCAAGAAAGTATCAAATAGGTGTTTAAGGTGGATGTTTGCTGAAACTGGGAGCAGGTGGACATCAACTCACATGTGGTGTTGCTGCCTTTGTTCCTATAGTATCCTATGTGTTTGACATGCACAATAGGCTGTTATATGATAGCATGCTGGGATACATCCTTATGTAATAGACTTTTTTTCAGGCCCAATGGGGTAGACAATTCTTCTAGGGAAAAATAGAGACAACACATTGTGAGTCTAGGATATCAGAAGGATGCCTTCCAGTTATTTGACCAGTTACATTCTGATGTGTGCAGTTTATCCCAATGGTCAGTCCCTACTCTTCCATAAGCAGGGAAATGAGTAGGAGCCACTGATCTGAATTCTGGTGGTTTGGCAGCTAATATACGTTGTTGAGCACATTGACTTATGACATAGTTCATTACAATTAGAGGGGGTATGAAAGAGGTAGTTGAATGGGTGTGAAAGAAGCAAAAAACACAGAGGACAGAAAGTGAGTTTCTATTGCAGGTACAAATGTCTATCTGGAGATGAAAGATGGAAAGACAGACCCAGCACATTATGTTGCTGAGTGTCCTCTCAAACCCAGGTTGGCGAACAAGAACTAGAAGTTGAAAGTGAGAGGTATAAATATGAAATTTCCTGTAAATCTTGGCAGGCAGAAGGTGCTCCACTGAGGGGTTAACATGCCATATGATCGTGCAACTTCAGAAGCAAATTTTTACATCAACCTTAGGTCAATAGCACAATTAGGTGTACTCCTCTTTTTTGCTCTCTGTGTTTTGAGAGAGAAAAAAGGACAATGGCCCTGGTTAGTCATAAATTTGAACATTAAAGAACATAAAAAACCAAACCTTTTTTCCTTTTCCATAAGATAGCATCTAAGCTTTTTATTCCTTGCTTATGGCTGTGCAGGTGGCCACATCATATTCTGTAATAGCAGCCAACCATTTTGAAAATGCATGTGGTCAGTTACAGTGGCCTGCCTTATAGGTGAGATCTTTCCAGGGTCCACTAATCCCCTTCCTGACTTTTTGGTACATTAACAATTGAGCAAGTTCCTGACTAGTCCTGAGGTCAGTTACAACTTACAGATCCCTAACTGCTAAGTAGTGTACCCACAGTATGATTATTGGTTTCAATCTTTTCTTGGGGATCTGTGTTTTCATTGACCTAATTTTTGTAATTGTCAGTTACAGGTACCTAAACATATCATGTCCTACAACAAACAATTGTACTCATACATTGTTGGGATCTGGTACCTTATGACTTAACCTCTATTATCTTGGTCCATTAAGTACTAGTTTACTCAGCTTCAAACTTTCAGAGATTTGTCTGAGTTATCCCACTGTACTCACACCTCCTATTCTGTGAAGTTGAAAATGGATGGGTTGTTCAGACTTGCATCAGTGTATTGAACTAAACCGTAAACCTTAAGCTAGATAGGGAAATTGCAAACTTTTTGTGTCTTTTAGTGGAATTGAGAAGAACTGTTAAGTGTAATTCAGGTCTTTTGAAATTTTAGTTTGGGAATCCAGTGTGAATAGAGTGATTAGGGTTAGGTTTTTGTTATGCTGAATAGTGGTGTAAATAGAGCGTTGTTTAGTCTATTCCATATTTAGAGTGAACAAGGTTGTCAGTATTTTGGGCTCCAATTGGGATGTTCATGTTCTATGGTTTTGTGCAGTCTCATCGTTTTCAACTCCAATTTCTTCACTTGTTTTGAATTGCAATATGCTATTTTTTCATCTTGGTTTTGTGTCAAGGCACACAAGGGTGTTCATATCTATATGATAATTGCAAGCATGAGCTGTGTAGGATGGGTGATCTCTAGTGCTCTCTATGTGATATGGCAAAGGATGGCAAAGACATTGTCCCACCATCCCTTGCCATTATCACATAATGTGCAAAAAAAAGCAATAATATATTGGTTTTGAGAAAATAAATCTATCATAAAATAGAGAAATTTAATCCAGGATGGTACCTACTTATCAACTGTTATCAATAATACCTCCCACAATGGCATTCTCATCCCCATCATTTTAGATGCAAACCTCAAAATTGCTACAAAAGCAAATATCATGATAAGTTCAAAATTGATGATGATAGTCAATGTGAAATCATCTATGAAATATTTGCATGTTGTCATTTTCCCATGTGATTTCTTCTTTGCAATCTTCTTACAATCAATGGATTGTTACAAACATGAAAATTGCTACAACCAAAAGTATTTTTGATAATCATGACAAAACATGTTCAAACATAAATTCAACCATATGAACAAAGATACAAAATATGTCCCTACATGTCTCATGTCCTTATTTGTGACATATGGAATGAAATGACATTTTATACTACAAGGTTGTACCATAGACTAGAGTTGATTGGACTCAAGGTTTGTGTGGTTTTAGGTTGCTTGCTAAGATTCGATGATGAAGTTCCTTGATCTCAATAGCAATGGCAAAATGGCAACAACTTGAAGGGTGTTCTTAGTTTTATGCAACAAGACAAGGGATGCAAAAGGTTTAGAATGATACGAAAATGAATGATTCATGAACTTTTTTTGGTCACCTCAATTACATAAATTGATAAGAAGAGTGATTAGTGCATATTTGAAACATTTTTGGGTTAGAGAATCATTAGAGGCACACACAAACTCATTGTGCCTTGAATTTGAAGGATACATCGCAATCCTCATAATATGCTTTGTACCTCTCCTCATGAAAATGACATTTTCCCCAAAAATTTCAAAGTGTTATCTTGAAATCCAAGCATTATGTTATCTTGCAACTTTGGAGATTCATAACTTTTACATAATTTAACCAAATAAATGAAAATGCATTATTTTGTAACCTTTAAAAGGAGCTTTTCAATGCCATATGAAACTTTTTAATCAAACATGATTAGCCTTTCCAAATTGACACCCAAGTAATCTCAATTCATATTCGTAGTTTTAAAACCTTTTTAATGCAATAACTTATGCAAAATATGTTTGTTTTGGGAATAAAAGCCCATTATCTTGTAATGATTGATGATGTCTTTACAAAAAATCAAGCTCTTGATGGATGTTTTGCAATTTATGTTGGGGTTGTTTGTTGTCATTTTGTGATAAGCCATGTTTTTGAATGGTTAAATTGCTCAAGAAAATTTTGCAACCTCTTTTTAAAATTGAAAAAGAAGGTGCTACACTTGACACTATGCATACATGTTTCTTGCACACTATACATATTTGTCATTTCCATCTTTCAAGTTCACCATATCCACCTTCCTTTGCCATGTGTTTTTTTTATTAGTTCAAAGAATTTATCACAATATCAAATTAAGTAAAATCACATGCAAAAATTGGATATCTCCAATTTAGTACAAAGATAATTTTAGTGACCATGATAGTTAGGTATAGGTGAGTTAGGTATAGGGTCCAATAATATGGTTGTCATCTTGACAATTATGAAAACATTCCATGTGAAAATTGCCTTAAAACATGAAAAAAAAGTTTTTTAATTTATTTTTTTTGAATTAAAAAAAAAACTCCATATCAGCAAATAAAGGAAGTGATGAGCAAATTTTCAATACCTTGTGCATCAATTTGCATCTCATTTCTCTTTAGTTGAATTTTCTGAATTTAATTGAATTTGAATTCAATTGAAATTGCATACAATGCCATGGGAATGAGACATAATTTTCATAAAATCAACTCTTTTTTTTTTCATTATTTCATCGTCACTTATAGTGCAGAATAACATAAAGCCCAAGTTCTCATTTTCAAAAAATATAAAAATAAAAAATGAAATGTGTATAATTTCATAATAATTGACTTGTTTAAAAAGTGTTGCAAAATATGTTTATAGTGTTTGCATTAGAAAATTCCAAGCAAATGAAAGTTACATTTTCCTTTTCTTGGGTATTACCTTGTTTTCATAGATTCACATTTTCATTTATTGGTTTTGTGTTTGCTTTGCATTTCTTCTTCAATTGTTTCTTTTCCAATTCATTTCAAGAGACACCGATGATAAATTACTGGGGATTCAATGCTTGTAATGTGGCCCATGTTCAGAGGGAAGCATCTTCTCTTCAATTCTATGAATGAATTGATCACTAAATGCCCTAGGTAGTGATTTGTCAATAGTGTCATAATACGAGAGGGAATTGTGTTTGTTGTGGCAAATGTTTCATCTTTCATTTCTCATTTTCTTGATGTCCACATGGGTGTAAGTGTGGACGATGCTTTTATTCAAACCTCGGTGCAATTGTCATAAAAAAAAAACCATAGCATCAAGTTTGTAAAGATATTTGTGTTCACACAATTGACAATGTATTATCACATGTTATAGGTTGGGCCTTTGATGACCAAAATATATAGACCAAAATATTTCCATCATTGTAATGGTTGACACCATGTTTTGTTGAAAGAAAATGCTTCCAATATCTTGAGCCTTGGGTCGACTAATGCAAGACTGCAATCTTTCTTATGCTCACCCTTGTTTGAGGTGGGTTTATTTTTGAAAACCTTGATGTCTCCAAAATCCCATGGTTTGTGTTCAAAACATACTAGTCATTCTAAGACATATTTTACCTTCATGATATCATTCACATTTGATTCTTAATATCAAGAATGTTAGATTTTTCCCACATCTTGAAATTTCTTGTTTGATCCTGGCCAGGTCAAAGGTAAAAACATAAAATAAAATAAAATAAAATAAAATAAAAAATTTATTATTATTATTATTATTTCCAGCAATGAATTGGCCAGTTAAACCATTGGTTCCAGTCCTGGTTACCCGGAACTGGGTCCAAATTTCAGTACCAGGACCAGAAATCAGAATTTTATTTTTCAAAGAACAGAACCCTCGAAATATGGAATTGTAGTTCTTTTGGGTGGAAACTCAAGACTGAAAACCCATTCTAATTTATTTATTAAAAAATCAAAACCGACGAATTGTTGTAAAAAGTCAAGAATCACCCAACCCAACACTAAGTTGGGTCTGAGTGTTATGCAGCTAAATGTCAATAGCCATATATATGACATGTAAATTCAGTGTAATTATAAATCATTTACACTTACAAGTCTGAACTTTTTACATTTAACACTTATACTATTGCCTTGTATAATAATAATAATAATAATTTTTACACTTATACACAGAGAGTGTAAGTCCTAAACCATTTACACGCACAACACTGGTTGGTACCAAGATACAACATAGCAACTAGTTGTGCAGCATGGTAAAGGCTAGTGCAGAGAGAGAGAGAGGGTAGTCAGTCCATGTCAATCAACAGAATCATGAGAGTATCCAAATAGTAAAGTAGTACACCTATCTTATGCTTTTTATGATTGTGCTAAACTAGTGCAGAAAACACACAATTGAGCACACATGTTGAGAGAGGCCCCAGGCCATACACTAGGCTACTTACTAGGGTACTACTACTCACTGTCATCTGATTTAGGTGCCCAAAAAACATTCACTTACAGACTTGCAGGAATTATTTATAAAATTGAGAGAATAATAATGTTTGAACAATCATTTAATTTTTAATTTTTTTTCCATCTTTTTTTCTTTTTTTCTTTTTTGGGTTTACATCTTTCCTCATGTAGAATTTGAGCTGATTTCTGTAATGTAAATCACTTAGTTGGTCCTCCAGAATATCATCCCTCATTCATTTATCCATCCATCCATCCATCCATCCAGCAAGTGTCACAATAATGCCATTTCCAAAGAGGATGATTGCCAGAAAACAATTTACTCACAAAATGGTGCAAAATGGGTTGTTCTTGATGTGCCACTGAAATTTGGAAGTAACAACCCCCCCCAAAAAAATAATTCTGTTATCATCTTCTCAAAAAAACATTAGAAAAACTTCCTTCCAAAACATCCTCTAACTTAAGTGAAGTATAATTGTGCTCTCTTTTTCTAATTTCCCTCTAAAAAATGAAGGCACAAAATTAACTTTGTGGTGTATTAAGTTTATGATTCACACCGTAAGGCTTTTGTATAGTGTAAGGTTTGGAATTAGATATAAGAGATAATTTCATGTTTTGAAATTAAATTTAAATGAATATAGTTGTTTAGGACATTGGATTGGTCAAGGTATAAGCTATGAAATAAAAGAGAACATATAACTTCATGTCTTGATAATAAATTTAGATATAATTTCACACTTATACAAAGAAAAGACTATATAAAAAAAAGTACTAACAATTAAAAACCCCATAAAATCCCCCAATTAACCAATTTCAAATTATATCCATCACCTAGAACTTGAAAAAATAACTGGGTCTCCCTTTACTTCACAAAAACTTGGTGAATAGATTTATCAACACTTTGCACCCGACACTCTTTGCTTGGTTTGGATGATTTTATTGACAATGCATTCCTCAAAGTTGAGACACAATTCCTCTTCTATCATGTGGGTTCCAAATGTTGAAAGAGTTTGCACAAGTTCATTTTACATTGGTCTTCATATCACATTTCTATGTTCGTGCAATAAATTGTGCAAAGTGGCACATTGTTTTACATGGCACATAAGGAACCAAATAAATTATTATGGCCAAAGGGAAAAAATTCATGCTCACATTTCCCCTGCATGTAAGGATTTTGCCATGAGTAACTTGTTTCAAAACCAACCAACCAACCAACATACCCCCTTCAAAAGGTTTTACAACATGAGGTTTGGATATGGTGGCAAATTGCAATAGCATTTCAAACTATGTTTATCAATTTGGAAAACCTCGAGGACGGAGAAAACTTATAAAGTAGGAAAGTATGAAAAGTCACACACAAACTAGACCTGAAATATGCCTATAACCAAACACCCCAAAATTCTATAATTTGCAATGAAAAAAGAAACACCCTAAACCCTAAACTCTTAACTTAAACACCTAGCCAAAAAAAAAAATTCAATAAGTTATACCCAAGTGTGTATCTTCAAAGAAGTTCATGCCTTTTCAATCGGCTATATAATATCATAGTACCTTGGTAGATTCGGCACACAAAATGTCAAATAATTAATTTAATTTTAGTTCCATAGTTCTACATTTTGGTTTTTAGTTATGAGAATTTTGACAATAAAAAATAAATTTAGTGTAAGGTACCTTTGTTTCAAACAATTTGAACTGTTTTAGCAATCAAGTGCACCTCTATTTAGTATCCTCCTTTCAAGACGACCAAGAGATCAAAACTTTTACATTTAAGCAACTTTTTTTGAAATTTCAACATGTTAAAAAAATAAATTTATAATTTTTTTTGAAATTTTTAAAAAAAATTTAATTTATCCCAAACCCACCCAAGGTACTATGGTAATCAACACATTTGCACAAGGTACTAAGGTAATCGACACATTTGGCACAATACTTTTTACTCATCAATTTTTACTATTTGGGGTGGTGCACATGAACAACATACTTTTCATCAAACCATCGGTTTATCCAACACCTAAACAAAAGATACTCCAAATCATGGTGTTAACTTATTTTGCCTAATTTGGGCCCACTACACAAGAGATTTGATTGTCCAAATTCTCCACACAATAATGTGTTATCCATTTGGGGTTGGGTTGGGGGCTGCTGGCAGAGTGGGTATGGGACACAAATGGAGTTCATTGGCTTCCCAGATTCTAGAATAAATGGGTTCTGCTAGATGTGACTCAAAGCTGTAAAAGCACAAAAACCCTAAACCTTATCATAAGTAGTGTGTCAAAAAAAATGAGATAAACACTTAACCCTAAACCCTATCATAAGTAGTGTGTCAAAAGATGAGATAATCTCTAAGCCCTAAACCTTATCATAAGTAGTGTGTCAAAAGATGAGATAAACACTAAAGCCTAAACCCTGTCATAAGTAGTGTGTCAAAAGATGAGATAAACTCTAAACCCTAAACCCAATCATTAGTAGTGTGTCAAAAGATGAGATAAACTCAAACCCTATCATCAGTAGTGTTTCAAAAGATGAGATAAACTCTAAACCCTAAACCCTATCATGAGTAGTGTGTCAAAAGATGAGATAAACTTTAAACCCTAAACCCTATCATGAGTAGTGTGTCAAAAGATGAGATAAACTCTAAACCCTAAACCCTATCATGAGTAGTGTGTCAAAAGATGAGATAAACTCTAAACCCTAAACCCTATCATCAGTAGTGTGTCAAAAGATGAGATAAACTCTAAACCCTAAACCCATATCATAAGTGGGTGTCAAAAGAGTCAAAAGAATCTACTATATTTGAGTCTGACATGTTTGCCCCTCTTATTTTAAAACCTTCATGCCCAGGATTCCAGGAACTCTCTCAGTATGATAAATCCAGGCTTGAGTAGAGGAGGGGTGGGGAGAGGTTGGGGGGGGGGGGGGTTTTTTTTCTCCTTGCGGGTTTATTTTTTCTATGGTTTTTTGGTTTTTTTTTTTATTTTTTTATTT
>Ga0116227_10001182_pt1 | contig 57028 bp, 40 predicted proteins | sample S1TSphgellanicum_FD_89693 | JGI IMG/M metagenome (GOLD analysis project Ga0116227, IMG submission 89693) | Host-associated microbial communities from peat moss isolated from Minnesota, USA - S1T2_Fb - Sphagnum magellanicum MG | ecosystem: Host-associated > Plants > Peat moss > Unclassified...
AATGTTGAAATTCAAATGGTGCAAAGTCAAGAGGTGTCTAAATTTTGTTGAAGTTCTATGGTGAAAGCTTCACATTGTTGGAAATTTGTGGCGTGGAAGTTATGAGGCTCTTGGAAAAATTCAATTGCAAGGAAAAAAACATCGAACCAATGATTGAAGTTGCAAATGTTAATAAATTGTTTCATATGTTTTGGAAAAGTTAGTTTAATGATAGTGTTAAAAAAAAAATGTTCATTTTTTAAAGATTTTAATCACATTGATGTTTGCTTAAAAATTTCAACACAAAAATAGATGTTAATATTAGTGACGCCACATCAACAACCAACTGAACTTGTATCCCCAGACAACAAGTTTGAATATCCTATGGTCCATGGCACTTGTATATAGTGGAACAACCTAAAATGTATTTGGAAAAAATAAACATGATTTACACATGACCCAAGATGCTAGGGCATTTTATATTTTGCCCATGGGTAAGCAAATTTTATGACAATGTTTTGTGACAAAAGAACATGATTTTTGAAAACAACAACACCATGTTTTGCATCTACCAATTTGCTTATATTTTTTCCCTTAGCAATAACATTGTTTTGAAAATGAAATTCACAAAAATCTTTTAAACAATAGCCCAACATGCCCACATCAATATGCAAACCTTATTGTTTGAGGTTCTGCAATGAAAAAATGGTCAATAAAAACATCTTTATCCCATCCCAATGCAACCTTCAACACCTTTTGTAACAATAGCAAACTATTAAGTGTAACCCTAAAAACCATTTGTAAATGCAAATGCAACTAGCCTTCAACCTTCTCTAATGAGCATAAATTTAACATGCATTTATTTTGCCAAAAAAATTCATCGATGTGAAACATGAAGGATGAATAACTAAACCAATAATACCAATACTTATAGACATTTCAAAATATTTCAAACCATTATGCATAGTAAGTTGTATAGACCTTGACATAAAAAAGGAAAAAAAACATCCTTATATTTTTGGCTGCCTATTTGACCCATGTATAAAATTTTAGTGATTTTTTTAGTAAATTAGATTTCTTTTGAAATTTGAAACAAAAGTAGCTGAATTTATGGCAAAAATTCCAATTTTTGAACAAAATAATGTGAAAATTTGCATAAGAAAAAAAGGTTCTATCCAACTAATTAAATTAAATAGGTAAAATACATAGAAATTTTTCAATGTACAAACGACCTTTTGAAACTTACTTTCAATAATGAATTTTTTCTTTTCCCAAAGGAATTAAAATTCAATGGTTTGACCTAAATACCTATTAACTATTTTTTCCTATTAACTAAGTCAAGCTCCCGATTAGGAGTTGAAATAAGGTACTAAATTGTTCCCAAGTGGCTCGATAGTGAGATGTGGCAAATTGATTCAAACATTTCAAAAACTTTTGATTAATACTAACTTTGGTGGATACGTCTACTTACCTATCACATGTACAAACTTACCAATTAAGCAAAATATAAATGTGATTGGAAGTGACATAAGATTGCCAATAAATGCCATGTCATTCCACACATTCACACATGGTGAGATGATTCCATTTTTTTTGACCTTTTGTTCAAAGGAATTTGGTTGATGTAGCTACCTAGTAGCAATGTGTGCCTACCAATGTTGTGTGTGTACATGTAAATAGGCATGTAACATGCCATGTGAAATTGTGTAAGTCTTTTGCACTTACATGCCCAAGTTTTTACATTTACAAGGCTTGCATGACATGCATGCATATATTTCTAAAATACACTTGCACAATGTCATGTATCTTTTCATCATGTAAATGTAAATCATATTACAACATCTTCGTTTTTATACAAAATTGCAATCTTCAATGACCTTGCAACCTATAATACCCTCATTTTGTTACAAACCCTTTTTTTATTTAGGAGAATGAACAAATGAACACAATAAACAATACCTTATACATGTGCATATTGGATTTCCTTTTTCCCCCTTTTTTCAAGATTTAAAATGGCAACCAATTTTTTGAATGAATTGTTTTTCTTATTTCCTTGTCTCAAAATGACTATTCAGCAAGCGGGATCTTCTGGGGGGGAAGGTACTAGCGAGGCTGTGTTGGGGTCTTCGGACTAGCGGAAGGTACCAGCCAGCCTGTCACTATTTCTAAAAAGTGAAGAAATCCCAGCTCTGCTTTACATAGGAAAAGGAGCTGAGTACAGAAAACATCCTCATACAATGTGGGGTTGGGGATACTCTAAATGTATGTGTATGTGTGTGTGTGTGTGTGTTTGTTTGTTTTTTTTTTTTTTTTTTTCTAATCGCCACATTTGTATAGTTTTTTTTTTGGGGGGGGGGAAATATCTTCAGATTTCTCTAATGGGTTCAAACATGTACCTAGAGGAATCTTAAACTTTATTTTACTTTCATAACCTGTTTATAGCCAAATTTGGCTAAACTTTATTATGGATGATCGCCAGCGAGTTCAGAGCTACATCACAAATATGAAAAATAAACCCTGATTTAATTTCCATAGACCCTGTATATTTTTGTGTCCTAGTTTTCTACACTAATACGGATATAATACGGTAGTATATACGGACAGACAGGGTCAAAAAGGAGTCCAGAAAAGAGAGAGAGAGAGAGAGAGAGAGAGAAGGGAGAGAGAGAGAGAGAGAGGGAGAAGAGTAGGTACGTAAAATACAGACGTTTGTTGCGCAGGGATTGGGGTGACGGAAGAAGAGAGACAAACAGGCGTCAGAAGAGATGGCCAGTAAGGAAAAAAAAGCTCAGGAGCTCTGCTGCATCGGTGCCAGCGATTTCTAGGCTGTTTTCCAAAGCTGGAGATCGGGATCGCGACACACTCTCTGAGAGAGATAGAGAGAGAGAGAAACAGGCGCGCAAACAAACACTCATCAGGTAACTAGGAAAGCAAAATAAGAGTGTTCTAGTGATCTCGTTTGTTTTTGTGTGGATTTACTTACTTATTATTGGCTTCACTGTCTTTTTGTAGAGAGACTCGTCGGATTCAGAGCCTGCTTTTTAAAGAGGCAAAAAGTTTAGTGTCCAGGAAGGAAGGAAGGTCGAGAGGAAAAAGCCAAGGAAATAATAAGACGGATACAGCTTCTTCTTCTTCTTCTTCTTGCAGGTGGAAGGGAATAAGTTTCGATCGGGAAACTTCATTGTTGAGAAGAAGGAACGGCTTTCAGGAACTGGGAAAAAAAAGAGTTGATCGGAAAAAATAGTAAAGAAGTTCGGGAGGTTGAGGTGTGGAGTGAAGCGCCGGAGCGAGCGTCCGGCTGTGGAGATCTCTCAGCTGACTAGGCAGGAGCTTTTGCTCGACTTTTCGGTCTTGTGCCACGGGGAATCGATCGTGGTACGAGCCGAGACTAGTAGATCGTCCATTTCCTTGTTGTATGCTTGCTTGTTGCCTGGTTTTGGAAACCTATGTTGTTGCACGTCCTGTCATTGTTGCAAACGCTTTCCATAGCAACATTTTCTTATCTATATTGCCTGCATTGTATTACGTGGAGATCTGTGAAGCACTCACTGATAACCTCCTTCTCCTCCTCTTGTCTGTGTCGATGCTGAGCGTGAATGCAACTCTAACACAAAGCTGGCGGCATTGCTGTCCTTGTTTCGGTCTGTCCATGGACTGCTGCACATGGAGAGATGTGTCACTTTCTCCGTCTGATACTAGCCTATACATTGGATGTCGATGCTGCAGATTTGCACGCTTTTTTTGCCTCTATACAACGGCTGTACGACATTTCTGTGAAGTGCCTAGAAGGAGGAGTTACGTTTCGTGAACAAATAGTCTAACTGCAACGTATGACAAGCACTACTACTAACAGGCGCACCTTCGTCGATTCCAAATGTATGTCTGCTTGATGCTCTGTGTCTGTTAGTAGTGCTTATGTCTGTTGCTGCTTTATCTCTTCCAGTTCTTTGAAGATCCTGTCTTTCCAGCAGAAAACACATCCTCCTAATGTGACTTTTATTTCTACCTCTACAAGGGTACTATCCTAGAAACGGGGGCAGATTTCAGGGCCTTGTCTGTGTCGAAGATGCACAGAAAGAAAGCCTACATTATATGTTCTGATGGTGTACTTTGCACAGATGCAGATGCTCTAAGCTAACTTGAAAGTGGAGAGGTGTTTTGACTATCATGGGGAAACTGCATAAATCTGTTGGATGGTTTAAGGCAGTAAAGAAGGCCTTCAGGTCGCCTTCCAAGGAAAAGGCTGACAACAAGGATGAGACAGCAAAGGTCATGCACTCATTCTGGTGGTTGTGCACAACATGATAGAATCTTTAGTGAAGAAAAGCAATTTTAACATGTGCATGTCTAGTATGGTGTTACCTCAAGTATTTTGACATTGTGCTGTGTTTGTGCTAATGTTGGAACAAATTGTGATTGGGTTTTTGTTCTGAATTTTTTATCATGTTCATGTGCAGAAAATCAATGCTGGTGACAAATGTGCAACCATCCCTGCCTCACCAATGGCTCCACTCCAAGAGCCAACACCCCTTCCTCTACCTTCCCCCAAAAAAGGGACTTTTAGTGAAGCTGAGCAGGAACAGGAGAAGAAGCTGAACATTGCTGTTGTAGAGGCAGCCACAGATCCACCTGTCATAGTTGATAACTATAATGAGGAGGTGGAGCACAAAGAGGAGTCACTGGTGGCTGCAGATGCAGGACAGGAGGGTATTAACAGCAGCAATGGGGACCATTGTGAGGAGGAGGAGGTGTGGAATGAAGAGCACTTTGGAAGTCCAGCAGCAGAGGCAACAGTCACCACGATTGAGCAACGTTTTGGAGGCCTTGTGGTATGTGAACAACACTGGTATTTCAAACTCCCTTCAAGTTCACAGTTCTTGTTTGACCTGACAGGAGGTGGTGTACAGCAAACTAGAAGGAAGACAGCTGAATTTTTTTTTTTGTTGTTGTGGCTACTGTTGTTGGGCTGGGTGGAAACTACAGGCTCTGAAAGCGCTGGTCAGGCTCCAAGCCCTGGTCCGTGGGCATATAGTGAGAAAGGAAGCTGCTACAACATTGCGGACTATACAAGCTCTTGTTCGTGTTCAAGCTCTAATCCGTGGTCATCAGGTTCGACTGTCAAAGGAGGGCCAGGGTGTACAAGACAGATTACGACAGCATCGTCAGCTTAGCTCTCGCCCAAATAAAGCCTCAGTATGTTGGAGCTATCCATTTTGACCTTGGAAAATGCCTTCTCTTGTCTTCCTTCATTGTCTGATATAATTGATTGAAAAGTTAAAGAGATCTCTACAGCAGGTTTTTGTATTTCCAACTTTTTTTTTCCCCCCCATTGATGGTTCTGCTTCACTCTTTCAGGAAGGATGCTGGGATGCCAGCACAGGGAGTATACAAGACTCAGTAGCCAAAACACAAAGTCGTGAAGTTGGTGCTCGAAAGCGTGAGCGAGCCATGGCTTATGCCTTCTCGAAGCAGGTAACTGACCAGAATCCTTACCCGCAGATTTTGCTTTTGCTTCTTGAATTCCTTGAGAGGAACTTGGAACAAGTAACTTTTTCAAGGATCTGTGCATTCCCCCACTTTCCATTCTTTCGATTCACAGTGATATTGTGCTCTATCTGACCCTGGAATTCACTTGTCTTATGAAGCTAAAGCATGGCACACCAAATCCTACATCTTTATCCATAGATTGTGACTCTGATCAGCCTCACTGGGGTTGGAGCTGGCTGGAACGATGGACAGCTGCCCGTCCTTGGCAGAATCACCATTTCAGTGATCAGGAGTATTGCCAAACTCTTTCACCTGGCAAATTTTCTGGTGACAGCAGAAAGGAAGTTGAATCTGGCAGTGTGACAAATGCTAAAGATGGTGAGTGTCTCCTGGCAGAGCTTTTTAATCCTCAGATCATATCACAAAACCCAGTTCAAGAGAGTCTGTTAAAATCTGTTCCCTTCCCACTTCAGACCCCGCCTTTTGTGTTGCCAACCTCTGCAACTGATTCATTGGTTGTGCCCAAATCATGGCTACCTGTTGTAGATGTTATGCAGCTGCCTCCTGTTATTTACAATGAAGTGGAGGACTCTCAGCTTGAGCCATACACTCCAGAAGATCCATTGTCTCCAGATGCAGCTAGTTTCCCCACAAGAGTGCCTCCATCTCTATCAGCCTTGGATGAATCAACACCAGTCCCGCTCTCCCCACTTGCTTCCGAGGACTCCTTACACATGCCTTCATCCACTACAGTAGAGGCTCAATCATCATCAAATTTTCCTGGAGTCTCTTCACCTAAGGAAGTGAATGGGGTTGCTAAACACGCAAAACTAGATGTACCGACATCTTTTGAGAGTCCTGACTTGTTAACCCTGAAGGATGGCTATGAACATGAGCAACAGGGAAGAACGGGCAAGATTAGTTTGAAGCAGGCACCCACAGGTAAGAACCTCCACCTGACATGATGTTTTGAACAGGTGCAAGCAATGTACATTTGCAGCTCTGTAATGCATTGATATTGGATTTGATTATTCCTAGGGCCAAATGCTCTGTAAGATTCAAGGATATTATGTCAAAGTTGGAAGCTTTTGCCTGTTTAGCAACAGGGATTTTGTATAGTAAGCCTGAGTATGTTCCTTCTTTTAACACTGGCTGTTCAACTGGCCAGACATTGTTCTGACAGGCTCCTCTGCTTGACGAGTAATCTGTTGCCATATGCACTGTCCTCGTCTCTTCCCCCACCCCTTTGGGAAAATAGCAGACTTGTTTGATGAAGTTAAGCTGGGATGGTCATTTGACACAGGAAACCCTTAACGTGCAGTCCCTTTACAAATCTGTAACAGGTAACAGAAAATCAGAGATAGGGCTCAATAACACACCACATGATGAGAAATTGGGGGAAAGTGGAGACCATGCTGTTCCAACAAGCTTCAAGAGCACAACAAGCCGTTACATGACTGCCACAGAGTCAGCAAAAGCCAAGTTTCGCTCTCACAGCAACCCCAAGAGTAGGAACCCTGAGGAAATTGAAATGCCCATCAAGCCACAAAGACGTCTTTCTCAAGGTGGTAATCAGTTTGGCAAGGCCAACTCCCCAAGTACCACCACATGGAACCAGCGCATGAACACCACCAGTCAGGTGATCTGGATTCTGTATAGCACCATGAATCACTAAATATCAAAGCTTGAACTGGTTCTTGTCATCATCAAGTCTGTATGGTTTTTACTTTCTGTTTCCTACTTAACATCATCAACATTTACGTAACAACTATTGAATCTCATGTTCTCATTCGGATTTCTGTGGTTGTATATGATCCATTTCTTTTACTAAAATTGCCCCAATTTTTGCATTTCAAATACAGGCAAATCCTAAGGGCAGGATGTGGAATGAGAAGTTCGAGGGTGACATAGGTACAAAGTCACCAAACCGAAGAGATTCTTATGGAGGGGGAGCAACAGCGCAGCAGGGCATCAGGTGGAGGTAACTAAAGCAGGAACAGCAAGAATGGCCTTGATGTAACAAGCCCCCAGTTCCCCAAAAGGCAGGATTGACTTTTGTTCATCTTGTAGTTGCTTTGCTTGACACAAATTGTTCTCTCAGATTCTTATGTTTTTGGAGAATAGGATACAGTTTTGTCTTCCTGCTACAGAAATCTCCTTTCCTTCTGTTGTTGTGTACACTGCTTAGATACCAGGTTTGTCAGTAGTGAATCATTTTGGAGACCTGTAATGTAATCTTGGTGTCAGTGTACAGTGGCAAGGACTGTACTAAGCTGGGTTCTTTGAGTTCAGTACATCAATATGCATCAGCAAGATGGCCCCATAAAGCTGGGACTAACCAATGAGAGAGGGCACTAGTTACAAGGAATAGTCGAAGCACAGATGCACTGAGACTATTTGTGGTAACCAGCGTCTCTCTTGCAGTCCCCTGAAGCTGGTTATGGACTAGGTAACAAGCGAGTGGACACTGGTTAACAGGAATAGTTGGGGCATGGTTGCACTGAGACTATTTGCAGTAACCAGCATCCTCTCGCTGGTTGCTAGACATGACCATCCCTAATGAGAATCAAGATGCCTGCCTTTCATCCACACCGAGAGTAGTTATGGTATTTTTGTGCAGGTGGATAATGGATATGCAACTGGTGGGCCAATGAGAGCTGATGTTGGTACCTTGTCCTATGAAGTAGGTTTGATGCTGATGAAATTTCTGTCGTTTTTTGTAATGGCTTGTAACTTGTGATGCGATAGCCAACCAGGGCATCAAGATTCTCATTAGGGGATGTTCAAGGACATGTAGGAGGAAGCAGCTTATGAGAAAGCAAAAATGAAACTCAAGGTAATTACTGAAAATGAACAGAAGCAATTCATCACAATTGAATGCATGATGAAATGTGAGAATGGCTATTGGCTATAAAATGAAATGAATTTTGTGTATATCCTCTTGCTCCAATTTTCTACAACTATTAATAAATTGCAATTTGAAAATTAGTTTTTTTCACAAATAATATAATTCACAAAGATGCCCCTGTATTATAATAATAAATAGAATGTAAATATAAGAATGATATCAATGTATATTAAATTATGCAATAATTAACAAGGATTGAATCCATCTTAGTAAGTCATATTTGCATAATGGAGAAGGGTCACTAAATGAATTTTACAAAGGTTTACAGTTTTTAAATGCAAATCATTTTATTTCATCATGTTGTGATTATTTCATGGTAAGATTTTCATCTTTTATCTTATTTTGCAATGTCAACAATAATTGTAAATGTTTTCATAAGATTCAAAGTCATTTTAGATTCATAAAATAGAAAATTACCAATTTTTATATTGTGAACTTGTTAAAATTTATTGTCAAGGAATGACATTTGTGATGAGGACAATGTCAGTTTTACCAATACAATGAATGATGTTTCAAATTGGATATTTAATTAAAGAATCTCCTCAAAAAACTAATAGAAATATCACAAATTTAATACATTAAAAGATCATTTTTAATTCAATAGAAGATTCATGGAAATGTTTTTTAATATATTTATGTTAGGAAAATTTGGATTGTGAAACTTGTTAGTATCTCAATAGATTGTTAATAACACATTGATTTTGTCACAAGACGTGCACAAAGTAATTTTTGTTTATTTATTCATGTTGTGTACAACATCTTATTATGGTGATCAAATGATATTTTGCATGTATAATGTTGTTGTTCAAGATTGGTTGCCGCATGAGACAACAAAATGTCAAATGTGAATTTCAAAGATAATATTATTCATAAATATACTTCTTTAGCCAATATTTAATCACTTTATTAGTTTTGTATAATTGCAATTTCAAATTGTTTTATATATTTTAAAATTTTGGTTAAGTAATTTGACAAACATGTATATTTTAGATGTTTTGAATTTTTCCTTTTTCTTTTGAAAGATGAAAACCCATGTTATTTAAAAAATGCTTGTAGAACTATAAATGGATTGATATCGTATGGGTTGTGCTATATATTGTAATACAAGGATGATTTCAACATAAATTAAATTATTTATTATTTTGTTGAAGTTTCTGGAAATTAAAACCTTGTTGTCAAAAATTCCAGAAATTTAGATTGTAGGAATCTGGAATTGAACTTTGGCCTAATACAAATAAACACATTAATTGTGAATTCACTAACCATAAGGACAATAAAAGAACTTTAAAAGTTGAGTTAGAATTTAATATGTAGATTTTTTATATCTTGAAAAGTCCAAAATTAAAAGTTCACATGATGAATCTTAAATTTTAAAATAAATAAACTATTCTACACTTGTGTGCTAAACCCACCCAAGTATGATGGTAGTAATGAAATGATGTATAAATTTAATCAAATTATCAAAACACATATCAAACTAATTCTTTAGCTTATATATATAATATTGAGGAGAATAATACTTTTTTTTTCCTTTGGTCCATTAATTCTTTAAATCATTTCTTTTCACATAATGCACACATAATGAAATGAACATCACTTCTTGTGTAACACCTTAAGTGAGTGCAAACCATAATGAAGGAGGAAAATAAAAGTGCATATTCAAAGATAAAAAACTTGTGACCAAAAAAGTTTCATAAAAAATCACAATCTATGTGATAAAAACACATTTCTAATATATTTAATTTTATGGTCAACCTTTGTTTTTATTTGGTGTTTGAAAAACGAAATTTCATTTGATCATTACCAAACTCATAATGTGCATTCACATATGCTCCCTCTTACCTTTTGTACAAATAACTCCAACATAATATTTACATAATTGCAAGTAATCACACAAATTTATACAATTTATGATCCATGAAATAAAATAAATAAAAAGAAGATTGAGCACCATGCATAATATTGAAAAAATTCCATCATGGTTATTTTTACATGCTAAATGCAAAAGACATTGTTCCATTTTCACCTTTTGCATTGACATTTGTTCATTTGTTAACAATCCTTTGAACAAGTCAACGTATCCACATAAAGTTTAATTAGTCAACACATGTTCATATGTCAATGACATTACGTGTTGAAATAACCTAAATATAAATGAATTTCAACCAAAGGATATGATGATATGATGCAATGTGTGAGATGCAATATAATGTCCTTATTTGCACCAAGATTAAAAATATTGAAAAAAACAATTTATCCTTGTGGAACAAGAAAAAAATCCAAATGTCATTGATTCCTAATTTGAATTCATTGAATTGAAATCCAATTCAACTGAATCTAATTTAATAACAATTGGATCACAATTCAATTAACAACAAATGGGATGCAAATTGGTAGAACATGTAATCAAAATCTTCCAATGAATATTGTGTTGGAATTTTCTTTTTAAAAGATACAAATCCAAAAAGACATTTGTTTTTTCATTTGGGAATGGGCCAAATAAATTCTAGTTTGGAATTGGACAATCTACAACTATGAGTTATAGAACTTAAAGTTGTCCCACTTAAACTTGTTCCAATGAATTGTCATTGGATTTATAACATTGTCTTTAAAATAAACATAATTTCGTCATAAAATTATGAATGGGTTTTCACTGAACAACCAATGTATGGAACCTTACTTTTTACACATGTATTTTGTAAATTAAAAAAAAAGGTCCAACGATTATTTCACCACCAACTTAGGAATAACAACTTGCACAACTTGATTTCAGTGTGGAAAGACCACACAAAGATTTTGTTGCCACACTAAACACTTCAACCAATGATTTTTCATATTTTAAATCCTAACAATGTACAATGCCAAGTCCTCCACAAATTTCTTTGGGCTTGTAAGGAATGAAGGCATCAAAGTGCTTAGTTCCATAACTAGGATTAGTTTGGTGCTTCAACTTCCCCTAACCTCAATCTTTTGTGACAATTCACACATTTGTTACTTTCAACTTAAATCAAACATTTGTGTGACCTAAGGGGATGTGCTTCTTCATAGATTTAATGTTGTGATCTTTGTTCTAAGGGACCACACCTTTGCTATGATACTATGAACTTAAGAAACATAATGGCACATAACACACCACATCATTTAAGAAGCTTCCAAAGCTACAATAATATCATTGCTAAACACAAAAAAATGTTAGTTTAGTAAAGACAATACAATATTAAAAATCCAAAACTTTTAGTTATGTCAAAGTTCAACATGTAGCAAATCTCAATAAACGTCTATGATTCTTGGATCCACATTGCTTTTTAATCAAATTCATCACACTAGGAGATAAAACAAAATCATGAGCGAGGTTTGCAACCTATAATCACATTATGTCATCAAAATCTACTATACAACCAACAAGAGTAGCCTCATCATGCCATTTAAAATCTTTAACATATTCATGAGGACAATGAGAAGGTGCAAAACACAAAGTTAATGAAAGTTTGTTAAAAAAAAACAAAGGATAAAATTTGAAAAAAATTGAAAAAAGGAAGAAAAATGAGAACAACACAAATTCATTCAATTCACAAGTCAAAAACTTTAAACAAAATTCTAATAAAATTGTGGTTTTGACCAAATTGAAAAAATTGAAAAAACCAACAACAAAAATGTGACTTATAGCTATAGAATAAATATTTTAATATCATGAAATTTCAATTGTTGCCACACATTCCAAGAAAGGAAAAAAAGAATTAGGGTTTCCTAGTTTCCTTGTTTGGATTACCATGCACAAATTTCTTGCTTTTAGTTAAATGAAACTTTAAATGTGGAGGAGCTCGAAAAGGTGTCTCCACAAGCTCCACTCAAAAATTGTTGAAAAATATATGCATTCGAGCCAAAAGTGAAAAGAGGTATAGCCGCATGAAAATTGAACCAACTCGATTTTCACCAATAAATCTTTCTTGAAACAAATTGAATGCAAAAAACACCATCATTATTTGGATCTATCTATTCTAAATCCCATCCATTGCTAGATTTGCATAAATGACAATCCCTTGTGCAACCTTCTCAAAATTAAAACCAGTTACATTAGATTAAGGTTAAGTGATAACCAACTTGAATGATTCCTTATCGTATGTCACATTCAAGTCTAGGTACGGTATCACTTTTCATAAAATTTGCAGTATACGAACATGTTATCCTTTGAATATTGCTCAAGTTCATATCAAATGAATCTTTAATTGATTTTGGTACGAAACATGATAATTATTTAAAACTAGATTTGCACCTATCTTTATAATTGACCTTAAAATCAATATGTCGCCAACATTTATTTATTGTTGTGCAAGTCAAATTTTTTGGTGATTAGAAAATCAAAATAAATATTATGTCAATTATTCCATGGAAAAAAAAAACCAGAATTTGAAAAAAATTGAAAAAATTGCCATGATATAAAAGGATTTTAATAAATTTCTACTTTCATAGTTGGTCTACATGGCTACATTTCCTTGTGCATGATTGCCTTCGTGAAAACATCCCAAACTTAGAAACAAAAACATTGGAGTTCTTATCAAAGTGGGCTATAACTTTTTCCCAAGTAGTTAACCGCCATATCAAAATATATCATTATCTTCTAAAACATAATATAATATGTGATATGGAGGACAATATATCATGTAAAATTTGTCATCCTTAAATGGTGGGGGCATTTAAAAAAAATGAAACATTCCGTGAACATTTCATTTTTTGAATGGATTATGTGTTCCATTTTTCAAAACACTCCACCATTTTTCTTCATTTTCCCTTGTGATAGATACCTAGTGGGTATCACAAAAAAAATAAAATTATAAAAATAAAGTTTTGTAGGTGTGTTATGCAAGGTTCTTGTGGAGAGGGGCATTCCCAAAATAAGTGCCCACAATCTTAAAATCCAATATGGATAATAAATAAACATAGTGCACATGACATTATTGTTAAAAAAAATTTACCACAATTTCCAACAATTTAAAAAAAAATCCTATTCTAATAGGATAGTCCAACACACTATGATATTGCATCTTCCTACGGTTCTAAGGCTTATGTAAGAAACAATAAAAAAAAGCACTACAAGTAACAACTTAGAAAGAAATATGATAGAACTTAGAACCTAACATATATGTTCACATGGATTAAACCACGGGCCTTTCCTTTACCTGATGTGGGATCTCGGTGTTTACCATAGTTTACATGCCCGACCTTTGCCAGGGCTGACTATAAATTGGGAGCTTGTGATTTTTATATGGAAAGTAAACCTTGTGATAAAATGATTTTCCTGCACAACACTGAGTCATGCAAGTATGATAATATTGAGCTGCACTCATCATGTTTGCACTTGATTTTTATCCCAGTAGACAATGATATCTGTATCATGGGTGAGGTTTCTGTACAAGTGGGTTCTCCTGAGGAAGGCCAACCAGTCCAGTGTTTTTTCTTTTATGGTGAAAATTTTCTATTTTTGACAAAGAAATTGAGAAAAAAATAAATTTTCCAGTGTAAATTTGAATAATTTTTTACTAATTAAAAAAATCTCCATAATTTTGATATGAAAAAACTGAGGAACACAAAAAAAACACTGGACTTAAGGGTGTGAGCCCAAGGGTGTTTCTTGAACCTCAAAGAGAACCCACGAATGAGTACACGAACCTTCATGCACTCACAAGTACCCCCCCATAGGGTTCTTATGATGAAACCTTAACAATCAAATATAAACCAAAGCACCCCAAAAAAGAAAGAAGGGAGAATACAAGGAACAAAATGGAAGGACCCAAGTCCAAGAAGACAAAAGAACCACCTAAGAAGAGGGTGAACCACAAGGGGAACATCAAGTAGTTCCCTCTCACCCCCCCTTCTTATATATGCAATCAAATCGGCTACGAAAGAGTCAGAAAATATTGATTTGCTAAGAGATTTTTTGTAGTCAGAACAATGGCAGTGGTGCACTCCATTGCTTTGCGATTGAATTTTATAGTACCAACAAACAATTGGCAATCAGTTCTCACTCACTCACCACCCATGTATGATGCACATCATTGACGAATTTGTTCATTTGTTTGTCACACAAAGCCTTCGACTTCCGCCTTCCCTAACCTAGGCAACTAACTACTTATGGATGGACTAGGTAACCAGGGTGAGCGGGATGGATGGTATGTGAACAAGAAAAAACACTTTTTTCCATTGTATTCTTGTCCCATAGCTAACCACCATAGCTAACCATGGTGGTTAGTGTTGAACTGACCTATGTACTTCTCTACTTACTTACTTACCTACATAGTGACCACTTATATTCTCTAGTTGCTTACTTTAGGATACCATACCCAGTTACACAAGTAGTCACTTGGGGTAGGGGATGGGGAAGTAGGAGGCTTTAGAGAATAGGTTTCCAAGGTGGTAACTTAGTTGTGGTTTCATCCATAACTATGGGGTTTTTTTAAATTAAAAAAATTTAACTTCAATATTCTGATATGGAAAAAATTGGCAAATTTTTTCTAAAAATGATCAAAGTAGTTGAATTTACATGAAAAGAATTCCCAAAAAATTCCCAATTTTTTTGGGTTGAAAAAATGACAAAGTTTTGCCAATCAAATAACACTCATTGTATCAGGTTTCAAAGACACGGTGCACTCATGGCTGGCCATGGGGGGTGGGTGCTGCTGGGTTATATAGGTATCTCTTTAGCTTAAGACTTGAAATTCTTGAGAGGATTCCAACTTCCTGCAAAGCTACCCTACCCATGACACTTATCTAAAAAGAACAGAAATGATGAAAAAGTGTTGAACATTCTCTTCCTCCCCACCACCACTACAAAGGAAAATTTGAAAGCAAAGTACTCAAAAACATTCCCAAAATTGCCCTTTCTTCCAAATTTTCAGTACTTTGAAGCTCGATAGTGTGCAGAAACCATGCCCTTGTTGGGCTCTGCTTGTAAAGGAGAAGCAATGCAAGTAAAGGGGGTTTGATTCGGTCCCACATTTTTTGAGAATAGGGAAAAGCGGATCTGCTCGGTGAGCTGCTTGTATATACCCTTAGAACAAGGGGCAGCTTCAACACATGTCTGCTGAATAATTAATTAATTAATTAATTTTGGGTCCAAAATAAAATAATTTTCAAAATATTCTCTAAAGTTTCTTTAATTTCCTTCACAAAAATTTGAAGTATAAAGGAAAAAATTAAAGCTTTTTGAGGTGAAAATTGCAAACATTTCTGAAAAAATAATATAATTTTGTGTGTGTTGAAGCTGCCAAGGAGTAATTCGTGTACTTTGCAATAACTTCTTCTGAAATATATTTCTTTTTCTGGGGTGGGGTGGGCGGGTGGGGGGGGAGATAACTTAACTCCGAGCACGCACGTTGCATTTTCTTACCTCTTATTTTGCAACAACACCGATGCTGATGCAGCTGCTGCAGTACGTGCATGTGAGTTCTAGATCTGCCACTTGTTGGGTACAAACTTGACAATGGCTTTGGATGCACTCCTAGAGTGATGCATGTGAGCCCCCACCCGCCTTCGGTTACAGCCTGGTTCAAGCTCATGACAATACGTTTACGGCTCGAATGATTGGGGAATGGTCCAAAAATAAGTAAGTAAAGGTGGCGAAGGGAGGGAGGTTGATTCAAAGATGTCATGAAAAATGCAATTATGTTCATCAATCAATACCCCTCCTCCTACATGACAACAAATCCACACATTGCCACCACAATTTTTCCTTGTGGCCATGGAAAGCAATAATCCACACCTTGCCAAATCCCTTTTGAGAGAGAGAGAGAGAGACACACACACACACAAAAGGCGAAGGAGAGAGAGAGAGACAAACACACACACACACACACAAAAGACACACACGGGAAGGATAAAAATTATTATTCTTTTGAACCTAATTGGTAGGATTTTGAATGAATGAATGATATCAACATTTATTCATCCTCCTCAAATTTCACTTCTATGTTCAGCATATTTGAGGATGTTTTCTGGGTCATTTTGAATTATTAGGTGATAAATTACAATAGCTTCCAATATCGTAGCTGCCTAGGCTTCCACATTGACAAGACGAATAATTAATTTTCTTTCCCCAAAAAAAAAAAAAAAAATCGTTTATAAAATTTGGTGAATTTTTTTTTCATGATTGATCTATTATGATATTGTTATATGAGGAATGAAATTATTTAGATTGTAGCCTGTGATAATTATGATGGTTTTTTACATTTTAACTTCATATTTTCATGAAAATTTGTTTCACTATTTAAAGAATTATTATTTAATGACAAAATGTACCCTAGGGTAAAAGTATGGCAATAGTTTGGGCATGAGAGATGTTCACCTAGGTTGGGATGTGGTGTTCATGAAATTGGTGTGATGCCGTTGATTGTCTTGTCTAATTGAAGGCCAAAGGGTGGATTTAGGAGATTAACCTTAGTACCCACCCTTTTCATTCCACCTTTTAATTTGATTTCTTTATTATGGGGAGTTGGTTAGGACACAATATGAGGATATTGAGAGATATTGTTCACCAATGCATTTTTTAATTTAAATTTTGATTGTTTCTCTTTAGCCAAAATGGCAACCAACCATATATGAAGTACAAAACTTTCATCACCCTTGTATATTTTTGACTGCACACTGAAAATCAAATATAGAAATCTAGCAATTTTTTACTATTTTTTCTCCTCACTTCTGATGATTGAAAACCTTCAAATTCAATGTTCAATTGTTTAAATTTTCGTTTTTTGACAAAATTTCGTCAATTTAAAAAAAAAAAAAAAAACACTTGACCACAACATGTTGAATTCATCCAAATATGGTGAACATTTTTTTAGATGTACTTAACATTAATTGCAATCCTAGAAACTGTAAAACTAATAAAACAGTATTTATACCTAGAAACAACTTCCAAAAACACATTATATGGATATCTCCTTGTATTAACATAATTTGCAATATTATACAAGGTTCCAAAAACTATGAATTAGAAAGGAAAAAAAATAAAATAATGAAAGTGCTATTAATGGAAAAAGCTTAAAGGTTGAATACAAACAAAGAGACTCGTCATGACTAATGAATGATACTAGTCATTGCACCTCTCTCTATCTCTCTATATAAATCTCTATAAATCTATATATAGAACTAAATAAATAGATAGATAGTTAAATAGTTATAATAAAATATTTACAAAAAAATTATTATTATGTTCACACAAAATAATTTAATCATCGTCATTGATAGTGCGAAGCAATCCGAAGCCCAAATAAATAAATAAATAAAAATAGTTACATGCAAATGGGACACGAATAACCTTCAATTCTCAAGAGAAGGGAAAAAAGGTCCATTATTGCAGAGCCTGTATATAAGGGGGGATTTCAGATGGGATCTGACAAATGATTGACACGGGGTTGCTTGTTGAGTAGGCCAGAGTGTAGTGAAGATTAGGTCTTCTGTTTTTGGCTCTCACCAGCACATTTACACTACTACTACGGAGGCTTTCTTTCTTTCTTTGTCTTGAGTGAGAGCCAAAAGGCCCATGACAAAATATTATGAGTCACACAATATTATCAAAAGTATAGGAGAAATCGTCAAATAAATATAGTTCAGATCTAACTTGGCACCAACTTACCCAAATCGGGGACAAATGGGTGTCTAAATGAAATACGCGTTTTTCTCACATTTCTCAATTGGCGCCTCTTGTGAGGGGGTGGTAGGCGCCTCTTGTGGGGGTGGTAAGAATATTCATGATAGTTAATGAATAAGCCTCGGCTAGCCTTGGCAAAATAAAAGAACCCATTCCCCAATTGGGGAAGTGGCTTTGGACTTGATTCCTCTTCTCTTCCCTTGCCTTTCCCTCCATCCCCCCAACTGACCGTGTCTATGTAGGTACTACAAAGGGAGTGGGTCTGTATATGGCAGATTCTACCAGATAAGCACTCCATTGAAAGTTGATTCTGGCAGCTGTATCTCTGGCTTGCACATTTGGGCCTTTCTATAGAAGGCCTATTTACCTTTGTGTAATATAGTAAGTTGGATGCAAAATGGTACTAGTAGTGGTGTCCATAGAAGGTATTTTTTTTTTTTTTTCCCCTAGTGTTTCTAGAGGACGTATTACAGAGTGTAACAAGCGGGTGTGTGCTTTTTCAAAAACCGTAACGCATGTGGATTTTGGTGTTTCATTTTTTTTGAAGAGCCCATTGATTGATCGATCGATCAGCTTTTTGAAAAAAAAAAAAAAACATTTGCAGTGATACCCGGAGGGTATCAGACATTGGGACATGCTGGGTATCGTAGGAATTAAAAGAGTTGATGACAAATTATGCTGTTGCAAAGTGTCCACGGACAGACTGAAATTTCAAAATCTTCATACACTTTTCGCAATTCTTCATCCTTGGCACAGGCTGCTTGCTTTATGCTGGGTAACTCCCTTGGAGAAGGGAGTTCCTAAAATAACCACCCTCGGTGGTCAGCTTCTGCCTCAATGGCAAGACTATTTCGCTTGGGGACTGAGTCTGCGACAATGCTGTGACCCGACACCCACCAGTGCAACCATGCATTGGAAACCCCTTCAGTTCTGGCTGGGCAACAACTGTGTTACCAACGGAACTATTCTGTAAGACCTCCTATTTTCGCTGTACAACACCTAGGTAACTAGCTACCTGTGTAAGCAATACTTAGGTACGTAGGTAGATAATGTATGTGGGTAACAACTTTGGTTAGGTTAGGTTACCTAAGTAGGTTAGATAATGTATGTGGGTAACCACTAACCACTATGGTTAGGTTAGGTGAGTAGGTAAATAATTTATGTGGGTAACCACCGTGGTCAGGTTTAGCTACAGGACAGGAATACAATACATAAGTGGTTTCCGGTCCAGGTAAAAGGCTAAAGAGCTGCCAAAAACATTTTAGTGTATTTTTGGATGGGATTCTCTACACTGAAATTTGACATCTGAGAAATTGCAGGGCATTGTGGAGGCAGGTATCACAGGTAGCTTAGCTTGATTTCAGTGTAGCTTAGCTTTAGGTAGTAATAATGTCGTCGACCTCAGGCCTTACCCTACTACACATATCATCCATCCAGAATGAAGAGTTGGTGGGGGCTGGTGGTTCACTCATGGGTGTCACACACATGAAGGAAAAAGAGCGGTAGGCTGCCATGCGAGAAGCAGATCTGCCCGCGATCTTCCACAAAACCTGGCAGGCAGAAAATCCCGACTTTCTGCTCTGCCGGCAGACGACTGACTGCCACTGAGCTCCCCTTCCGGCCTTCTCAGAAATTGCAGCACTCTGCCCGAGTCTCTCACGAGTCTCATCGTTCACCTTCGTGCTGACCTGTGCTGACCTGCCTATCCTCCATAGCCATGGGAACAAAAGGAATTTGATGGGAACTTGATGAGAACAGGAGAAATTTGATGAGAATTTTCTGGGAACTTGATGAGAACAAAAGGATATGGATGGGCCTGTGGGCATGTTGGTTCCACCCAATTGGCGCTCTTCACATGCTTTCTATCCTAATGTGTTTTCTTTTAGGGAGAAGCTACTAGGATAGGTTCTGCCCATGTATGGAATTTTTTTAACAAAATTGCCTGGGTTAGGGAGAGAAAATTAGATGGAGCACCTAATAAGGTGGGCAGACAATATGTGCACATTTGATCTGCCTGCCTCCCTTTCTGCCAGCGGATTTCAAGGAGCGAGCAGGCAGGCAGGCAGGCAGGCAGGCAGAACCCAAGGTTTTCACAATCATGTGCACCACCCATCAGTCACTCCTAGCCTAATTTCTTTTTGTTTGCTTTAGATTAAATAAATAAATAAATAAATACATAATTGGGAGTTTAGTCCACCTCAAGAGGAAAAAGAAGGTGCTTTCATGGATGACTCATCGTCTTTCCATCTTGGACTCATCCTTTACATTGCACACAACTGGCTACAGCTAATTTGGACTGTGTTGGAAAAACAACAAAAAATAAAATAAAATTCCAGTTCTTATTAGAACTAGTATCACAGTTTTTCTGTGCTAGAACAGCTTGAGAGAGAGAGAGACAGAGACAGAGACATCCATAAAAGTACGAGGATGAGGACAAATCCTCGTCCTTTTAGATCACTATTTGAGGTTCATCCCTTGAACTCATGGATGGATGAACTAGTATCTCGATTCGTATCTTGATTGGTATACCGTATTGGGTAGGTACTAGGTACCTCATTACTTAGGTGGCCTAGTCATAGGCTTACTAAGGGCAGCGGCGCGGGCTGCCCGCTCTTCTCTCTCTCTCTCTCTCTCTCCTTGTCTCTCCTCGTCGCCAGCGCGCATTTGTGTGTGTTTGTGTGTGCGGGCGCGCGCGAGGAGCTTCTTTCGTTGGCGCTCTTCTTCTCTGCCGTTGCATTTGTTGCTGTGGCTGATGTCCCCGATTCGGATCTGTTTACGCTGCGCTTTTCGGTGTCTTTTTTTCCTCCCGCTTTGGTATGTAATTGATTCCCCCCACCCTTTTCTCTCTCTCTCTCTCTCGCTCTCGCCCTCTCCCTCTCGGAGTGCTCTATGCATTTTGCTGCATTCGGTGTCCAGGGACGATGTTTAGGTTGTTGCTTTAGTGTGTAAGTAAATGAGGGAGAAAACGATAACAATATCTTTCTTTGTATTTGGGAAAAAAATGGCCACCTCGCGTGGTTTCGCTGTGGGCTTTTCGGGCGCGTTCTTCAATGGCGGTCGTTGTTAGTTTTGTCTGCGGATTTTTCTCTAGATTTTCGAGTATCTTTCGTTACCGAGTCTTTTGTCTTAACTGAATGCTGTGCTCCAGCGACGACGACGATCGTGTTCACGAGACTTGGACGTGGTTTTGCGGAGATTTTTCCTTACCATCGGACTCTGAAACTGATTCATCAACGAGCGGCATTGTTGAGCCTTCCTTTGCTCAAACTTGCTTGGAAATGGAGCCATTTTAGTACTGTTTCCCGCCGTCAGTTCGCACTATCTATAGTGCATCTTCTCCTTCTCGCACCGTAGCTGCTGCTGTTGTTGTTAGGAACTTTGTTTTCACGGACCTTGACGATGCGTCGTACCATCATACCTTCATCTCCACAACAGTAGTCTCTCCTTTTCGCAAGCTTGAATGTTTTTCTGTCGTCTGCCGTGCTGCAGCCAGAGATAGTAGCCGCCATCTTTGATGCGTGTAGTCAGCATCTTGGAGGCCGCCGCCGCCTCTTCTTCTCATCTAGACCAAGTCTGCTGTTAAGTAATGCAGTCGTTTGATCGTTCTCTCCTTGCTCGTTTCCTTGTGTAGTGTCTGTTCACAAGTGCACAGTTTTGGCGGAAGGAAGAGCCCTTGGCAGATCCTCCTGTTGTGGCAAAGGGCTGCAGCTGGGGCTTGTTTGACAACAATCCTTATTAGTATCTCCACAGCTCCCTACATACATGGGAATATTACGGCAAGGACTTTGTGATTAGCGATACTGCACGCTCTGTTGTAGTACTGCTACTGACGGACTCCAGCTGAAATCTTCTGTCTCTTGTCGGGAATCTTCTAGATTGCTACAGCTTTCACCGGCTAATTGGTGCAGCCAGCCAGCAGCAGCAATCAGCATTGAATTGCAATGTGGAGAGGAGCTTGCTTCTGGGAGTAGCTTGTTTCTGTGATCTTCTTGTTGCCCCAGAAATGGCGCAAGCTGCAATAGTACGGGGTTTTTTTTCTGTGATCATCAGCATTTTGGTGGCGCTGGTTGTGGTGGTTCAGGGAGCAACAGATCCACAAGATGGTAGGTTATACCTGCATCCTTCCCATGTTGCACTCTCATCATGTCTCTATGCATTGCTACAGACATGCCTCAGAATTACAGAATCCAACTTCCACTTCTTCTGTTCATCCACACTAATGGGTTTAGATCAGAGTTTGTGCATACATTACCCACTTGAGATCCAATAGCAGATTGTGATTATTGTCAACAACTCTGTTTTTGAGTGAAGTGGTGTGAGGACTGTAATGGCAAGGGGTGTTCAGGGAGCAGGAAGGACTGGAACAATTAAAGTAATGAGTTTTAGACCTAGAGTAAAGGTTAGAATCTAGATGAGCAATATTCTTGTCTACTTCAATACGAAGCCAGCCTCTACACTGTGATAAAGACTCTGGGCTGCACCATCAATACAGTTTTGCACAGAAATTTTGGAAATTGTTGTACGGAATTGAACCCAAAATAATCTGCAAATAATTGGATGCCTCTTGAGTCAGAATGGGCACTGAGATCTCAAAACCTGCTTCAATAGGGCAAACCTCAACATGTCAACTCAATGCCTGTTGTTTGAACTGATAGGTCAGGTTATCTTGATGGTATATGGGGCTCAGTGATTCGTGTGATCTGAATATGTCTTTGCAGTTTTCCAGTTTGAAATGTTGGGTCACAAAGAAATCACATAGCTTAATTCATCTTTGTTTGAATTTTTTGATTTGGGTTGTCTTTTTCTGGAGAGCTAGGTTACATACGGAACCTGGACTAGTAGCCACAGCCATCATTGGAGGGGACTAGTCTTTGATGGACATTGTTTTGTTTTGTTCTGTTGGCATGGCAGTAACTGCTCTGGTAAATCTATATGCTGCTTTCCAATTCCCTTCACAACTGTCCAACTGGAATAGCAATGGAGGTGATCCTTGTACACAGAGCTGGCTTGGCGTGGTCTGCAGTGGAGCTAACGTCACACAGCTGTATGTGAAATCCATCTCCTCTATCCTCCACTCACTATTTGCACTTGCTTTTTGAAGGCCCACAATTTTTTTCTTTGTATTACATGTTCATTGGTGAGGAGGTTGATGTAACTGTCATTCCTTCAGTCCAAACATGCAGAGCTGTTCTATGAAGCTTCTATTGCAGACAGAATGCCTGTGAGTTGTATTTCTGAATTTTGGCTGCTTCACCTAGTCCCTCTGTCTGCATTACAAATTCTTGAAGGATGTCAACAGAAATAATTATTTTTTAGACTCACTCATACTAGAGTTTATTTGTTTATGATTGCAATGTGGGTGCGGGTGTATTCAATGGGCTTGTGGCACAGTAATTTGCACAACTTGGGTCTGAATGGGAATTTGGGATACAGTCTCAGTCAGCTTTATTCCCTAACTGTCCTGTAAGTTCTTCTTGCCCACACTCTGTACTCTGTCAATGTGGTAAAATCAGGTGCTCACTTTCTTGAGGTCCTACAGGTCTTCTATGTGCTTCATTTTTTTTCCCCCTGTTGGAAGAATCTTAATACTGAAATTCTGCTAGTGCACTTTGATTGAGCTCTTTTTTGATATTTTTGGGCAATTTTTTTGGGTGTCTGAAGGTAGGTAGTATTGCGTTTGTTGCAGATCACAGGTTAGTTATTTGCAATCAGTTTAGGTGATTGGTAGCTCAAGTGCCAGTACCACATTTACAAGTACCAGTGTCATAATTGCTGATGATGTCTTCAAGTATTTGTTTAGATCCAGGTGGGAAGGTGCTATGTTCTGTTTCAAAACTCAGCTGATTGGATTCCTGTTTGTTCATTGCAGCGATGTGGGCCAAAATAACCTTCAAGGAAATATACCGTATCAGTTGCCTCCTTATGTTCAGCAACTGTGAGCACTCCTTGTCTCTCATTAATGCTGTGCTTTGTGTAATACATACTCCATATAAGAAGACCATCTTTTGAGTAGGCTCCTTGATCTGGTGAGCCTTTTCATATTGCTTTTTCTTTTACTGTTAGTTGCAGATTGATTCCATATTGCAATGGCATTTTCCCAACTTTTCAGTTCCTAAACCAGTCCTGTAAGCAATACAAATAAAGAGTAGTTATGCATCTAGGTTCCAACCTTACCAAAAGTAGCAATTGTTGCTTTACACTCATAATTTGTTACAACAGGAACCTTGGAGGGAATCAGTTGACTGGCAATATTCCATATTCACTTCAGCAAATGTGGAGCTTAACTAATCTGTAAGCATTGCCTGCACCAAGTGGTCAATTTGTGCACTTTTGATAGAAGCATTGAGATTGCTACTATTGGTTACCAGGATGCAATTCTATTGAGCTGGAGACATCCATTTAATATTGAAGATTGATCTTAATCAAACTGCAGAGTGATTTGTCTGGTGGGGTTCCAATGCAGATCTGCTATTGTTGATTTTTATTCCTGGAACTAGCACAAATGAGTGCTGGGTTGTTAGAGAGGACATGTGGGCCTAGAATAGCTGCAATCCTCACTGTGAACATATTTGGCTTGATTTAGGATCCTCAATCACAATCAGCTGGGAAATGGTATTCCAGACATCTTTGCAAACCTTACAAATCTTCAAACATTGTAAGTCTGATTTCATGCATTCTTCCACCACACTGCCTAACAATTTCACAGGTTTGGAAGCTGTACGCACACTGTTACATTGTTCATGCTTTTTTGTCCTCAGCAAAGGAGTGGTTACATGTAGTTGTACACCTAGTCAGCAAGATATTTGACAACTACTGCATGGTGCCAGTCTTGTAATAACTGTGGAATGTGTTTCATTGTTCTTTGGTCATGCAATTGCAGAGATCTATCATTCAACAGTTTGACAGGTTCACTTCCCAACTCTTTGGGTGACTTAACAACTCTGACTTCCCTGTGAGCATCTTTATTCTTTTCCCTCTCTATGGAGTGATTGAACTACCTCCATTGTCAGTGTCATATGTTAGGCTTGCTAATATTCCACTGCCTCAAAGTGCCTGGGTTTCACTTGTCACATTTTCTTTTTAGCCAGAACGTTCATGTGGCAAAGTCTTGGTATAGTGTGGTGGGAATTTCATAGACTATATTAATGTAAATTATAATTGTAGTTTTTCCTCAAAAGATGGTGCTCTGAAATTTCTTTGTTGTCTGTCTCTTCTCTTCTTCTTTTCTTGTTTGGTTCATTTTTGGTTTTGTCTTCTCTTTTTGTCTGCCTTTCTTCTAGGTTTCCTTGGTTATTCCCCTCTCATGTGATGACCTGCATAATGGGATGTCCTGTCCATTATGCAGGTCTTGAGACAGAAACTCAGTGGATAGTATATGCCATTGATCTTCAAACATTGTGGGGAGCTCCTGAAGTCAGTGGTGATGTATGGTAGCTGGTCACTACCATACATGTTGCTATTGAATGTCACTGAACATGTGCTTGACTGTTGCTTGTTAGATCTGAGATCTCTACAACCTTGTTATTGGCTCATCTTTTGATGTCAAGTACGGAGAAATTCTCAATAGTTCTCAATACCACAGCAAACTGTATTTTTCCCTCGTTTTACTGTCAGTTGGCTTGGCTGGATCTTGAAGAAAGAAAATGCAGAAGCTTATATTCTTGAGCTCAACAGAAATGTGCAGAATAACAAGTTGAGTGGCAGCCTTCCTCCTTCTCTTGCTAATCTCAAGAACCTTCAAACACTGTAAGTCCTATGCTCTCACAGGTTGAACTTTGCATGAAGTAGCATCTATCTGCCTCCACTCAACATGTTTGACCATTCACTTTGGTTGGCAGTCAACTGCAAGGTGTGCAAGACATGATCTGAAATATATTATAGGGTGCATAGATTTGATTTTTGCAGGGCTCCTCCAGTCATGTGCATCTGAAAAGCTTCTATTGGCAGAAGGCTTTTGTTACTTTTAGAACCATTGACTGATAAGGAGAGTGGAATCTGATTTCAGGAATGTTGAGGATAACCAGTTTACTGGATGGATTCCTCCAGGGCTGAGTCCACATCTGAACTTACTGTATGTGGTTACTTCCACCCCCTACCAGCACAGTTGGTTGATAGACATTCAGGCAAATGCTGCATTTACAATTCTCTTCATTTGTCAGTGGTTACAGAAAAATACTTTTTTGAGCTTATTAAGTGTGGTTGATGGTTGTTTCTTTGGCAGCACTGGTGGCAATGACTTTAGTCAATCACCAGCCCCACCCCCTCCTCCATATCGCAGCCCCCCAGCCAGACATTCACCTCCACCTAGAACAACATCAGGCACAAAATCTTCAAACAGTGGAAGTAATGGTTTTTGGACTGGTGCCCGAATTGGAGGAATCACTGCTGTTGTTCTATTGATAGTCATTGCTTCAATACTGTTGGCTATTCTTTACTTTCGACGTAGAAAACGTGGAGAGAACATGTTGGATGAAGAAAAGGCCAGTCGGGGATCATGGCTACGAACTTTTGGTTCTTCCGCACAGCAAGGTATGCTCCACTCCTCATTGACTAATCTGCTTTGGTATGGCCATGTCGCCACTTCTTACACCAAGCCAGGTTTCTAAGTTCATCGAGCTGGTTGGACATGACTTTTGTGAGTATTTCTGATTGTCATGATGAACAATTAGAAAACACTGTGTCCCTAAGTTATAAGGTATTAAATCTAAGAGGCAATCTTGTAGTTTCTACTTTGTTGACTTCCTGCAAATCTTAAATTTTTTATGCTCACACTTTGTCATCGCAAATAGATGTGTGTTGGGATTCATTTGCTGATTTTTGAAGTATACATCAGAATTTCTGTGCAACAGATATGTCTGTAATATAGTGAACAGCAAGAGACATCCCTTCACATATGTGATTGTGCACATAGATGTGCATGGTGTTAGATTGTTATGCATTATTGTTTGTCTGGTGAACTGCTTTTGGAGAGCTTACTGTTGAATTTGTATACTAAAACCGGTCTTTGATGCAACCAGACCTCTGTGTGGTGGATGCTGCCTTGCTTTCCAGGATGACTGATTAGTCTCCATTTCTTGTATAGGCAAACTTCTTGAGGATAAAATTCCAGATCAGCCAATGAAGGCTTCTCCACCAATCAAGACACTGAAGGCACCTCCAACATTGAAACCAGTTACAGAAAGGGTGGTGGTCAGGGAGCCAAGGAAGAGCCCCAACACTACGATTGCAGCCACCAGCTATTCTGTTGCAGATCTTCAGGCTGCAACAAATAGCTTTGCTCAAGAAAGTTTGGTTGGTGAGGGCTCCCTTGGCCGTGTCTATCGTGGAGACTTTCAAGATGGCCAGGTATGCTTGTATCTATTTAGGTCAGCTGTCTCTGTTGAAGTGCAAATTTGCAACTTGTGAATCACCTGGTGTGGCTAAGTCCATTGTGATACATGCATTTCAGATGCAGAATTGATTTGGTTTTGTGCATCTTGTGTTTGGTTGTTTTTCTTGTTGCTCTGGTTGGGTTCAAGTCTAGTTGAACAAGGAGAAATGATGGAAGCACATGTTGGTAACTTGACGAGAGGATTCTGCTCTTAGAACTAACCAAGTTCTTTGATGTTAATACATGGTTAATCACAGTTTAATTCTTGCAATTTGCCTCCAGGTACTTGCAGTGAAGAAACTAGACACAGCAGCACCTCTGGTGCAGAATGAGCAAGACTTTTTGGGTGTTGTGAGCAACATTGCACGTTTGAGGCATGCCAACATTACTGAATTGGTGGGGTACTGTGCCGAGCATGGGCAACGGCTGCTGGTTTATGAGTATTTGAATCATGGCACCCTTAATGATATTCTTCATAGCAATGAAGACAATGTGAAGCGCCTTTCTTGGAATGTGCGAGTCAAAATTGCTTTGGGAGCTGCTCGTGCTCTTGAGTAAGTTCATTTGGTCATTTTCTATATTTGTGTCTCAGAAGTGCAGCTTGAAGTAGGGTGCATTTTCTCTTTGACAGAGTTGAGGTGGGGAACATGTGGTCAATTTCTTGCTCAGTCAGTAGGTGTGTGCACTGCCTTGCCTCTGTTGCTAGTGTGATTCGTCAGTCTTTTGAATTAAAGCTGGTGAAGTTGTTCTGACCTGTACCTTGCAGTATTTTTACTGTCTTGTAGTATTCTGCTAATTTGTGAGCTTAGAAAAAGTCACGGAAGTGGATGATGTTCCATCTTGTGTGAGTTTCTTTGTAGGAATGTTTGATCACTTGTCTCATGCAATATGAGACTGGAATATGTCTAAAGTGGAGAACATTTGATCTGAACAGAAGACCACTGTGTCAATGTGTAGGTACTTGCATGAAGTATGCCTACCAGCAGTTGTGCACCGCAACTTCAAATCTGGAAACATCCTACTGGATGACGAGCTCAATCCTCATGTCTCTGACTGTGGAATTGCAGATCTCTCCCCACTTGGTTCAGATCACCAGGTACATATCTGTCTCCAAAACAGAAACCTGTGTAAAGGACTATCTTCATAATTGTGTCAAAGTGGGATGGTTTGTGTAATGTGATGGGATTGTCTGTGATGGGTGGGTGAAGGTATCACCACAAATACCAGGATCATTTGGGTACAGTGCCCCAGAGTATGCCATGTCTGGTATTTACACTGTCAAGAGTGATGTTTATAGCTTTGGTGTGGTTATGCTTGAGCTCTTGACAGGACGCAAACCTCTGGACAGGTGAATATCCCGGCTCTGTGGACCTCTGTCTTATTTATTTAGACTAGCACAAGAGGGCTTTTAATAGCATCACCTAAGCTTGCTTCAGATGGTTATGAGATATTTAAGCAGTTGAAGGTTGGTTTTTGGAGGTTTTTTGTGGTGGCTGTCTCAGAAGGGTTTGTGTCTTCTTATTCAGCTCCCGGCCAAGAGCAGAGCAGTCACTGGTCAGGTGGGCCACTCCGCAACTGCATGACATTGATGCACTGGCCAAAATGGTTGACCCTGCATTGAAGGGGATCTACCCAGCCAAGTCACTCTCCCGCTTTGCTGATATTATTGCTTTGTGTGTCCAGGTACCCTTTCTGCCAGTTGTTTGACCTGGGATGATTTGATTCTTTAGATGTGTGCAGTTCCTCCAGACATGGGCTCCAGGAGATTTTCTGGTCTTGGACTGAAATGTCTCCTGATGTGTATGCATTGTTGATGTGAAATATGAAGGGAAGAGGGTACTGATCTTGGTTATAGTTATGGAACAGCTCCTGTGACCAGTTCAGATGTGGTGATTCTCTGTTTGAAGTGGTATTACAAACAAGTCTCATTTATGGTGTTGTAACATGAGACCTGAATGTGTGAGACTTGGTGATCTATATGCAGCCCGAACCTGAATTCCGCCCACCAATGTCAGAATTAGTGCAAGCCCTGGTGCGGCTGATGCAGCGAGCAAGCTTAAGCAAACGCAGATCTGGAGATGATCGAAGCCTTGATCACCATGACACAACTGACATCTCTAGTTGAAACTTTAGTTTGCTTCCCATTTTTTCTGCAAAAATTGCAGGTGTTTGTTTTGGCTTGGTTTCAAAAGGATGTCTTTTCCATTAGGTCTTCTTAAAAATGAGTGCATCTTTGGATTTCTATCGGCATGTTGGTTGGATATAGTGTCTCATGGGGAAAAGTGGGATCAAGAAGATGCATGTGATTCGACCATCTAACCAATTTGCGACCCAATTGAAGAGCGACATCTGTCATTGCCTAGAGTGACAATTCATTGCAGTATCATCTACTGTTTTGACAAACTTTCAAGTCTTCAATGGATATGGTGGCTTTTGTGTGCAATAGGTTCCAGTTCATCATCCTTGTAGAGAGATATATTGTCCACAGCCAGATTGTTTTGAACTGCTTGCACACATGGACTAGTCACAAGACACATCCAGGTTGAGAGGCAAGGAAGTTGTACCACACCAGGCTATTGTTTTGTAGCAGCTGCAAAATGTGTATTCGGAGTTTAGAATAGGTACCTGGGTGTTGAAATTAGATTCTGGTTTCCTGATGCACCATTTGTGAAACTGAAATAGTGTGTATTTGGAGCCAGCACTCTTTTTGTGGTAGTCTTTTCTTGTATATGAGTAGGAAGTCTCTGGACCAAACATGGGGCTTCTGACTTGGTTGTGTTCTGTTCCCTGTCTGCATCCCGATGGCCACAAATTCAACCTTACTGTCCAGTAACAAGTAAGCTTCTTATTTGAAAATCTTTGGTGTTCATTTCCTTGTTTCTTTCTTTGTATTTCTTGATGAAGTGCAACTTAATGGTAATGTGTTAAGGCCTTTTTCTCAAATTCTAATGTTTCCTCTCATTTCCTATTGTAGTTAGTGTTTTAAAAAGGTACAGTTGTTCATAGACATGTTAGCATCATATTTTAGGGTTTGTATTGGAATCTAGACTTATCATCCAGTGATAACAAATGGCTGTGATGCACAGACTTTTTGTCCAATGCTGTTAGTTCAGCACAACATTTCAACCAGTCTGCATTAGAAATGTTGAGGGATGCTTTTTCTAATGATTTTACTAGCAATGGGTATTTTGAATCTCATTAGATCATAGGCACTTGGATGTCAGTGAGCTCGGTCTAGTTTGCTTCATGATGATTTACATTAAGAGAAATCTTTATATCAATTGAAATGACTCAAATTTAGAAATTTGTAAACTGTATTTGTAATTGATTTGTCATAAATACTTCTGAGTGGACTGTGGGTCTCTGGTGCTGCTAAATTCGAATCATTTGAGTGCAGAGACCTACAAAGGACAAGATACTGATGTGTGGGAGCATGAGTTCCTTGTGGCTAGAATCCACAAAGAAGCTTTATGTCTAGAAACTTTGCAAGAGCAGATCCACCCATGACTGGTATGTGGGTCTCTCTACCAGTGTACGCCACATCTAAAATAATGTGCAAAAGTATTTCCCCCATCCTCACTTAAATCCTGAGCTTAGTGTAGATTGAGGATTAGTTAAATGTCATTATGGGGTAATAAATGACTCTGGTCTTTGGTGTTGTTAATTCGAATTATTTGAATGCAGACATCTGCAAAGGACAAGATTCTGATGTGGAAGCCACATGCTGCTTGTGGCTAGAATCCACAAGAAGCTTTGCCCTCAGGAACCTTGCAAGTAAATCCACCTGGTATGTAGGCCTTCACTGGTGTCTACCTACTATACCTACTGTACCCAAGACACTGTGGAAGTGCCACACCTACCAATCCATACATGAAATTGTATGACAATGTAGAATGAGGAGCGGTTAAATGCCACCACTACAGTTAATCATTGTGACTGGGCAATCAAAGTTGTTCATATTTCTTTTACTTGCAATCCAAGAGATCATTGCATCATGTGCAGACTTATAATAGGTACATAGTCAATTTCATCACATTAAAAGCTTCCATTCCAAACATTAATTGTTTCAAAAGTCATTGTATTGTATTGTGGACAATATGTAAGTCATTAGTACACTATGCTTTTGGCAACAAGCCTTATTTGCAACCGACTTTCTCTTCATCAAGCTTATATGTATGGTTTCATAATCTGCCTCACCTAGAAGAAATACTTTGCAATTGGGCACAAGTTCCATCCATGTGCATTTCATTTCATTTGTGAAGATGTTCAACCATATGGTATAATTCCATCAATGTGAATTCCATTCTCCATAACAAATCTATCCATATCATATTTTATCATCTACACATAAACCCCACATTTCCAACCATAGGTTTGCTCTCATATGCATCCTCACAATTAAAGCTTTTAACATGTGTGTAAAACCCAATAAAACTCATTACAATAGTGGCAAGAACCATGGTCTACTCAAGGTGAAGTTGTGAACATTGTGCATGGGAGAAAAGTTTACCAGGAAATCCCCAATCGTGTAATCTCCTCAAATGCACATGTTTCAGGGACTTTTAAAAATGTAAAGAAAAACAGAATTTGGAATTATTATTAGGCCAGTTGGCTGATAATGCATTGTGCCAAAAAAAAGTTTGACCAGGAAATCTCCAACCAAGCAATCTCATCAAATGCATGTGTTTTAGGGACTTTTAAAACTGTAGAGAAAAACAAAATTTGGAATTGTTATTAGGCCAGTTGACTGATGATGCAAAGCTTGCACTTGCAAAGTTTGTCACTAAGAAGACAAGCTTGGTCTTTCTCAAGGACTGTAACTAAAAGTACAAACATGCCTTTGACAAAAGACCATACACTTACAAGCATCAAGTAGAAACATAAGATGAAATAAGAACATCTTTCAAAAGAGTAGAGAAATCTCCATTCTCATGATGAAGAAAGAACACAAAGAACACAGCAAGGTTAACACTTCTTCAAGAAGTCACAGAAAGTTCCAAGGGTTTAACACTCTACACCATCAAAATTATGAGCCTTATTAAAGAAAGATGAGATTTCAGGATATCAGACTGGGCAAGATTGGAGACCACATATGTACCAACACGAGAATTAAGCTCAGAGAAAACAGAAGAAACATAGAACTTTTTACATACAAACAAAAAATTAGTACTACATTTAAGAACTGAATAAGAACCTGGGTCATTGCTGCGCAGAGCTGAAGTAATAATGAAGAGCACCTCTTGTAAGGGTGCACCTCTTGCACAATCAATAATAAGTCTCATGAGAATCATCAAGAAATCTCTGTACTCACAATTACAGAAGCCACAACAATCAAGTAACTAGACAAGTATGACTGAATAAGAACCTGGTCATTGATGCACAGAACTGAAGTAATCAAGAGTGCCTCTCGTAAGCTTTCCCCTTTTCTGCAAAAGCATTTGCAGCAGCTTACAATCAAATAATAACCCTCATGAGAATTGAGAAATCTCCATACTCACAATTACTCAGTTTAGAGTTTAGGGTTTAGCAGAACAATCAAGCAACACAACAACTGAAAGATCTGGGCCTGTGCATAACCTCGCTGTTGAGCACTACTTGGGTCCCTTTTTGCCCTGAAGGGTTTGCCAGAAAGCAGGCCAATTGAGCTGTGCTTCTTTCCAGCCAAGAAGTGAGCCTTCTCGCAATGGATCCCAGCTTGCGGATAATACTCCATATGTGATGCCTGCGCCAGCAGATCCAAAGGTGACCATGGAAGTGAGCAGTGGCAGCCACTCAGGGACATCCAGCTTTTGAATTACCTTGAGGTAATAGAACAAGGGAAACACTGCTATGCCTACTGCAAATGGAATCCCCACTGTGAATCCAATGCGGCGCAGCATGCGATTGGTTACCACCTCTGGGACCACCTCATCATCAGCATCCTCTTGTTCCTTCTCCTCTGGAGTCCTCCTCTTTAATGCACTACTACTCTCGGCCTTTGTCTCCACTCTCTTCACAGCCGCTTCCTCCTTTTTGGGAGCAGGAGGACCAAACCCTTTAGGAGTCCGCATTGCATACAACAGCTGCAACCTCCTGCTCTGGCTGTAATCCCACGTGATCACTTGCAACTGCGATTGCTTCATATTGGTGAGACTCGCAGGCACCAAAGAATGTACACAGGGCATGCACTGTAGGCTAGGTGCATTGACCATACACAATCAACAAGCCCACCATCAAGCCCCATACATCAGCTCAGAGATACAAACCAAGCTCGACAAAATCACCATGAAGCCACTGTTTACTACAAAAGAGTTCGTACCTACAAGCGGAAAAAATAAAATCCTTCATGAACCGGGCACAACATCTGGCACATTCTTTCTTCATCAATACACCAATTCAACAACGCCAGAAGATTCGTACCTGAGCATCGCAATTCGGAGATTTTGCGAATGCAATGTGACGGTGTCGATTAGCAGCAAAAATCTAAACCCAAAAACTGCAGAGATATCCCAGGAGCTGAAATGAGATCTAAACCCTTTGGGTTGTGTATCTTGCATGTTTAGATCTTCTTCTTCATTATCCCCATGGATCTTAAGAAGCTCCGGATAAGGATATGAACATACCCAGTCAAGAGACTGCGGTTGCTGCGAAACTCAAAAACCCTAAAAAAACCCTGAAACCCTAATAACACCCACCACCTGATCAAATCTCATCTTTCAAGGACCCAAGTGCATCATCAAATTCTAGTTCTCGAAGAGATTTGTTATGTAGCAAATGCAGCAAATTGGAGGTCACCTGTTGTTGTAAGCTCAAGAAGAAGAAGGTTTGAAGAAGAAGGAGTTGCTTCGGGGGAGGAGGAGGAGGAGGTTCTTCCATCATCATCGTCATCATCATCATCATCAACATCCCCAAATGTTGATCTTTGCTGCACTCTCTTTCCCATGTCTGGATTGCGGTTGTTGATTGCGCAACAAAGGAGCAGACTCTTTGGCAAACGTGGTGGGTGTTTCACAATTGGCCACAAGACTGTTGTTGTTGTTGTTAGCGATGATGATGGATTCCGAAGCAGAAGATTGCTGCATGTCCAGCAGCAGCAGAACAGAGATGGAGGAATTTCAAATCACGCCAGTCACGCTGTGAGAGAGACGACCACCACGCTGCCGCCGCCGCCGCCTTTTTCTTCTTCTGATCATCGCTGCTGCCGCTGCTTTTTTCGCCTTGCTGCTCCATCCCTGATTCTTCTCATCCCAGGTATTCGTAGTCGCGCTTTCGCAATTCAAGGAGTTGGAAGCATTTGTACTGTTGTGTCGCAAGAGCTGCTGGTGCGTCAAGCTTCGACGTCGTCTGAACTGGTACTCTTTCCCGAAGATGTGGTAGACCTAGAAGAAGCCAGAAACATTGTAGCATTGAATAATGCAGTAGAAGAGGAAGAAGGAGGAGAAGAAGAAAAGCTCGACAGTAGCATCGTTCATCAGGAAGAAGCCGAAGAAGACAGGGCTGGAAACAACAATCCGAAAGTTGGAAAACCATGTCGGCAGCGCGAGCTAGGAGTAGTTGCAGAGATGAGCAAGGTGTTGAAGGGGAGGAAATGGGGTTCACAGACTGTGAGATTACTGGAGCCTTTTGCAGTTGGGATGAAGGAGCATCATGTGAGCGAGATTGTGAAGAGGTTGAAAGATGTGGACGTGGGTCTCTCCTTCTTCAACTGGGTTTGTCAAAATGCTGGTCACATCATCTCTTCCCATACTTTTACTGTGATGATAGGTCGCCTGGGAAGTGCTCGCCGCTTCAATGCTATGCGGCAACTCCTGGAAGATATGCGAGATTCTGGTTTGGATGTCACTGCTGCGACATACCTTGCACTTGTTAGAAGCTATGGCAGGTACCTCTTCTCTTCTCTCTTTTTTTATCCATCATCGAACTGTAACTGAACAAGGAATTCACAACAACCCAAAGCCAGAAGAAGCCATGGTGGTTTGCAAGCTTGCAAACATACAACAAAGACCATTGTGGCAAGAGGTTTTGATAGGCTGGGGGGGTGATGGGGCAGGGCCAATTTGATAGGAGAAGCTTTGGAAGCTTTCAAAGAGATGGAGCATTTTGGATGTCCTGTGACAGTGGAGGGGTACAACACCTTGATACAAGTGCTGGTGAGAGGAGGCTATCTTGACAAAGCTCATGAAATCCTCAAAGAAATGGCAAAAGGAAACTGTCTGCCAAATTCAACCACGTTCTTCATCCTCATTGATGGACTGGGTAGAACAGGAAACATCAATGCTGCACTCATGCTCTTTGAACACATGAAAACTCAAGGATACAGCCCTGACATTCTCACATACAACAGCTTGATGTACTGTCTGGGGAAAGGAATGAGAATCGATGAAGCTTATGCACTTTTTCAATTTGACATGAGAGAGCGTGGACTCTGCCAGCCGGATGTGGCTACATACAACATATTGATTAGTGCACTTGGCAAGGGGAAAAGAGTTGAGGAAGCAGCAAAACTATTTCGAGATATGAAACAACAACATAACTATGCTCCGACAGTAATTACCTACAGCTCTATAATTCAAAGCTTTGCCAGGTTGGGCAGAGTAGATGAAGCCATGAAGCTTTTCCAGGAGATGATTGAAGCAGGTTGTCAACCTGACTCCATGGCTTACGGTGTCCTTATAGATGGTTTAGGCAAGGCTGGCAAGCTGGATGCAGCATACCAACTGTTTCTTGAAATGAAGCAGAAACAGTGTGAACCCAATGTGGTGAACTACAACTCTCTGATCAACTGTCTTGGAAAGGCAGGAAAAGTAGAGGAGGCATACCAGCTCTTTCGAGCTATGGGTTCATCACCAACATGTTTGCCAGACCACTTCACATATGCTAGTCTTATTCAGAGTCTGAGAAAAGCTGGAAGGTACAAAGAGGCATGTGATCTTTTCAATCAGATGCGAGAAACTGGTTGCAAACCTGACATACTGATTTATGGCACAGTCATTCATGTGCTAGGCAAGGCTGGGGATGTAGAGGCAGCTTTCAATCTGTTCAAAGAGATGCGGGAGAAGGGTTATGTTCCCAATATCTTCACGTATAACATCCTCATGGACATGCTCGGTAAAGCAAAATGGCTGGATGAGATGTGTGAAGTTCTTCAGCAGCTTAAGGATGAAGGCTATTGCCCTGACATTGTCACTTACGGAATTCTGATTAATGGCTTTGGTATGTTGGTAAAACTTTAGACATCTCATAGTATCTGATCACGTTGTAGAGGTGTTTATGCAAGCAACTATGTATGTGATTGTTGATTCAAGGTTTTCATCTGCTGTAAACTGTAAGAGTCAGCTTTTCTTCTCTATTCATGCAAGAAGTAATTACAGTGTGATGCAATTACAGGGAGAGCAGGGGATCTGGAGTCGTCGTGCAGGATATTCCATCAGATGAGAGCAAGTGGATGTAAGCCCAACATTGTGATATACAATACTCTTCTTGGCAGCTTTCTAAGGGCAGGCAATACGTTTGGAGTTTTCAAAATCTACGATGAAATGTTGAAGGATGGTATTCCTGCTGATGAGAGCACATGGAGTATTCTGGGATCATGTGGAGGCTTTAATGTACATTCACAGGGTTTTCAAGGTTCGTCAACCTGCAACTCCAAGCACAAGAAGTGATGCTTCTCCAAAGGGGTTCAACCCTTTGATCAAATACTTCCTCTTAAATTTCTGTGAAATGCACCTAATTGCTCCCGGCTTGTCTTTCTTGACAATCTTTTAGCAAAGGTGAGTCCTTTGGAACTGTAAATTAGTTTCTTTCAGGTGATTCACACATGATCAATCATAGATATGGGGTTGGATGTGGTGGGTTAGAGTTGTGGTCTTGGGTCTTATCTTCCTCATCTCCTGTGAGCAACCAATTGCGAGAGGTGGATTTTGTAAGGTTAGATGATCTCTGGTTCCACCAGTTCAACCTATATTCCATTGGCTGCCTGAAACTGCAGAAGATGCCACATCTTACACTGCTGGTACAAGACCCAATACGAGAAATATCCAGATGATGTGCTCCTGTACTTTTCTGCTTCTGGGATGCTAATATGGTATATCAGTATGTCGCTCTGAAAAAGGCAAAAAAAGAAATGGAGACTGACTATGACCAAACCAACTTTTGTTCTACAACCCACTTTTTTTTAGGGTTGCAGAACTTGGTTTTGCATTAGATTTGTTTTGCATTCTCTCACCAAACAAAGAAAGGATATTCCTTTCTTTTGAGGTGTTGGATACTTGGACCCGTTTGTTTTTCATTTGAGTTTAGAAGATGCTGTCAGTTTTTTTTGCAGGTTGTTGGAAGGGGAGAAATTGAAGTGGGTGTGGGGCCAGGTGCTATGAGTGAACTCTTCACCTGTCACCTTTTCACATTTGTTGACACAGTTCTTGATGAGGGACCATGTTTAGAAACATTATTGTTCACTGTAAGTCTCAACATCCCACTTACCCATGTGAAACCTTTTTTTGGGTTCTAATTTCTTATTATTACAAGGTCATAGATTCAGCTTTGCTTAATTGGGCTAAAGGGTGAAGTTCTGTTTCCAAGCAGGCTGTAATAGCTGCCCCTGGCTACATTTTCATCTTGAAAATGTACTAAACTCAGTGACAAGTCCAGCCTTCTATCATTAACCATGTCACAGACTTTTGTTTGATGTTCAAATCCTTTCTAAGAATAAGACCCGTTGAAAGAACTTGTGATCTACAAGAAATTGGGTTGCCAGTCTGACCAAAGGCTATTATTTGATGTAACTGGCACTTGGGAAAGATTTTGCCACCTCGTTAGGAGCTTTGTGGACTACTTGCTAGAACTCACAATGTTCTATGTGCCTATCACATGCACTTTGAAAGACCAGTTGACCCTAACTAGTTTACAGTGTAAGGCTCTCCTGACTGACAATTACAAATCAGGTAAATGTAAACTTCTTGCTCTCACCCTATTGTTGGGCCAATTTTGCAAGGCTCTTTTTCTTGGGCTTCCCAATGGAAACTACTCTCATGAATTTTCTCCCATATTTAATTGAGAGTTTTTGCGTACTGACAAAGAAGCTCTAAAATATGGGAAACATGAACCTAAGAAAACTTAGGAGGAGAAGCTCTAAAACTCTTGGAGGAGAACATTTTGATAGCAAGCAGATGCCATGATATATGACCAAAACATTGGCACATAAAAGTGAATAACAACCAACAAAATATTAACATAAAGAACAACAAAACATTTGAGGATAAACATTCATGAAATTACATGCCTCTTGCATTTCCCAAATTATAAAGTTCTTTCATGTAGTTGGCATGTTCCATTCCTAATGAACTTTTCTGCAAATTGTCTACAAACAAAAGGCAACATGGAGAGGATTTTGTTAATTTACACCAAAACCCAGCTTGTTTATTGCCAATTGCATTTGTAGAGCTTCACATTGGAGCTGTCTACAGATGATAATTCTACACCCCAATTCTAGCACCAGAACATAACTCCTCACTAAACAAGAATCCACATGATCTTCTCAATGTTTCTCAATTTCGTGGTCATTGGATGTGTACGCACCAAGTGGTTGTGAGGTAAATGAGCCAAATGCATGAAGACTTGAAAGTACAAAATACTCTAATCATAACAACAGTGAGAGTTTTGCTAATTGCATTTTTTGAATATTTGACACTTGAGGTTGGACAATTGGGGATGCATGTCCAATTTAATTATTGATTTGGTGATTTACATTTGGTGGCCTTCATGATCATATTGTTGACATTTCATAAGTCATGTTTCATTTTGATTCATGGAACATAGTTGCAAATGAAGTAGATTGTGAATTATTCTTCTTTTAGTCAAAGCTTGACCCTCATATCCAATCCTCCTTCAGCATTGTTAGGAGTTTCTCCACAACAAGCATGGGGAAAATTGTGTGTTAACCAAAGAAACTTTGAAAGAGAAGGGATTTCATTTGAACAAGTTGACAAAGGAATTTGAATTGCCAAAAAAACCACTACACCCTCATAAAAGAGTTTGCAAACTTTCTTAATAACCAAAATGTAAGTCCATCTTGCCATTGATTGGTGAAGCAGTTTCTATGGGGTGGCTTTGAAAATGTTCATGATTTGATGGTTGTTATGTAATATTCTACAATCAAATATTAAAAAGTGACCAAACTGATTTCAATTCATATACAATAAAAACTTCACTTGTTTTCAACATTATTCCATTCAATAGCAATCTACAATATCAAGTTTACAGCACTTAAAACATTTTGTTTTCACTTACACAATCATATCACACACCCAAATTAATCTAATCCCAAACAAATTTAATACTATAATGACATCACACAAAAAAAACTTTGCCATGGTTTTGTTTGAACTCTCATGTTGTGGATGCAAATTAAGGCGTTGACAACAACACAATGTGATGCAACCAATGTGTATACTCTTTTGCCTTCCCGTGTTGGCAGATTGTTGGAAAGAACAAGAGTAAAGTCAAGCCAAAATCCTTCCATTCAGATGCCAACATGAAAGCCAACAAGTTGACTTCAGTGCTGCACTTTCACTTCCATGGGCAAAAATAAACAAAATGACCAGAATTCATGCTTGGAGAATAACCAAAGCCTTTATAAAAATGAAAAGCTCATGACCATCCCCACTCTGCATGACTATCCCCCTTCTGCACAACCATCCCCTCTGGTTGTCCATGTCTAGTGCTGCTCAAGGCAAGTGGTATCAGTTTCACACTGTATGTCAGGTAGTAGAGTTTCAAATGGGGGGAAAAGTGAAAGATCTCAATCCCAGGGTTGTTGACTCACCATATTTTGAACAGAAATTTTTCCTGGTCATGTTTTACATAGCTACAGTCCCCCAATCCTGCACAGACCACACAAACTGCAGCCAAGCTTTTAGCCTGTTCAACTTGAGAGCAGGCTAGGCCTCTTGTTGATCATCTGCAAAACTTTACACCGTGTGCAGGAGGCAACTGAGAACTGGAAGTTACTACAACCACTGAACAAAAATAATCATCAGTTCCACCAAGTTTTCAGATTTTGGCCAGCACAAACATGCACCTGCTCTATTGCACTACAACACCTGCTTTAAGTTCCTGGTTGGAAGGACTCTTCGGCTATAACAGAAGGACTATAAACACATCTATGAGTGAGCATATGTATAAACATATCTACATGATTGCAGAGAAAAGTCAACAATAACACTAAAGTACCTATTGTGTCAGTTCCAGCAAAAGAAAAACTAAGATGACAAAATTGAGTGTAGGTTGAAACATGGTAACAAAAACAACCTCAATAAATGTACACAGAAGGTGTAAAGCATTAACCCCTGAAGTGGCCAGGACACACCCCCAAACACCAAATGCCTGGTAATGATAACACCCAAAAGAGCTCGCAGATCAGAAGCTTTGAAACAATGACAAACTTCAAACCATCATCTCAGCTTCCCCAGGATAACTATGAAGATGCCAACAATTAGAAGTTGTTCTGCATGTTGATTGTTGACCATACTCAGTCATCATCCAAGAGCATAGAATTCACACACTGGTGCATATGAAGAAGGATTTAACCAAAGAAAGCAAAGCTCCCAGGATATGCAGAACAAGACACACCCTGATTTTGCCTTGGATGTGCATACTTCTCTCCATGTGAACTCCACATTACAAGTTGCATGGGAAATCTGACTTCACTTCATGCCCTGAGAGACAGTTGCACATACTCACATAATTCAGTCAAAGTATCGATGGCATGACATACATCCATACTCATGAAATTTCAGAAAAAATCTAAAGAACAACACTTTGAAGGTAGCATTACTAAGAGTGCAGTCATGACCTCACAACCGCCACTCCACAATGTGCCAAACCATCAGTTTCATCATGGATAGCAGTGAAGAGCTGCCATGAATCCCCAATGAACAAATCAGCTTCCAAAGGTGGGTGTAGATAAGTATATAACACCCTGCCCAAAATTTCAGGCAAAACAGCATACACACATCTGCTTCCTGAGTTCCTGTTGCATTTCCAGAAACAATGGGAAGACTCAGCCATAATATCAGCTAGCACTCCAGAGACGTACCTACAACATTGACCTACACCCATGCGAAAACCCAATCCATGTAGTTGGGAACCCTCATTTCTTTCAGCACATTTCCATACTAATTTTTCAAGCCACTTGCTCTGTATAGAGAAAGAAAAAACAAGGATAAGCCAGGTTTCAAGCTAGTGTCTGATGGATCTGCCCCACAAACTGTTGGATTCAAAGGCCCCAAATTAGGATGAGACTTGCAGAATACTTACTTGTCAAAGGGATCAAAGAAACCACACTCAAACATGATAATAGAACCACCAGACTACACAGAAAGGGAGACCCCAAAACTGTGCAGGGGTGAATGGAATGATTCAAAGAAAAATACTTGGTCATTGGGCCAGTTAGAAATAATGACAGATTTTGCAATGCAAACAACAGAAGGAAGGAATGACAGTATGAAAACTACCCAGTATAGATTTATATCCTGTTTAAACCTGGCACAAGGTATCAGTATCTTGCAAGCTATCTATGGTGCATTCCAAACGCCATGCCCAGTAATGTGAATATAGTCCTCTCCAAGACAATGGAGAATAGACAAAAGGCATCTGGTTTTCTATCTGGCTGATATAGCCATGGATGTGTATGGGACAATGGTTCAGGGGCAGGCGTATGTTGGAAGTTGAAGTGTGAATGATAGAGCAAAGAAAGCAGTGAGAAAGAAAAGAAATCAGGCACTGGAGATAGAGAGTGACAGAGTATCTGGCACAGAACCAACCTGTTGACAGAATCAATGTCCCTTCCTGATGGTTCAGAAACTCAGCATCCCTCCTGTTCCTTCATGAGAAAGTAGTCATGAACCATGCTGAGATTGAACTATTTACCCCTTCTGTCAATGGCCTCTTCTCCCTCAGTGTTCAGTTAGAGGAGGCAGTCCCAGCCCAAGATGTAGATCTAATGAGTCACCATATGTCTGTCCCCCAAGAAGCTGTTGCTGTTGCTGTTGTGGTTGGATCACCTGGTGTTCTGCCATTTCATCCCTAGGGTTTGCTACACCCTCTACATGCAAGCCACGTCCTCTTGCCAGCTGAAGTGGCAAGGGCTGATGCTGCTGGGACTGATATGGTGGCCATGGTTGAGGTGGATGCATGCCTGGAGAAGGCACTGCGAGGAGATTGGGCGCCTGTCCATGTTGAAGATAGTCCTGATACATACTTACAAATGGTGGTCTAAATCCTTGAAACCCCATCATATCTGGGCTAGGGAGAACAAAATAAGGAGAGGGTACACATTGCATTCCTTGATAGTTGTAACTGGGGTTCACATACGCATGGCCTGGAACAATCCCGCTCATCATTGACATACCATGTGACATCATCATTGGAGCTACACCCCCATAGCAACCTGTGCCTGCACCCACTGACTGTGAGCCATGTGGATGCACAAGCTGTGAATCTTGCAGGGGTGTCAGCCGTGATCCACGAGGTGTCAGCAGCTGTGACCAAGGAAGATGAGACTCTGTGCGGTAACCTCCTCTCCCACCCCAGCCAGAGAGTCTGTCAGCATTTGCTGCTGCTGCCATCCGATTGGCATGCACCTGTGCTCGCTTGGCCTCTTGCCGCTCTCGCTTGTGTGCATTCTGATGGCCACCCAGAGCTTGTGAGTTAGCAAAACTTCGCTTGCAGCGTAGGCAACCATACTGGCGATTCTCCCAAAGAGGACCAGTTGAACCTGAGCAATGGCTCTGAACTTCAGCTGTTGTTTGGGCTGCAGCTGTAGTAGTTGCTAGCAAAGCAACAACCTCTACATCCTCACCAGGTTCACTTAGTGGCTCCACATCCACATCTTCCTCAACACTTTCTTCAGACCATGTTTTCCTTGGCATAATATGGGACATTGATTCATCTGCCAGAAGAGCATTCTGTTCTTGCAAATCCTTGCATCCAGCCCCACTCAACTCAATTGAATCTCTCTTTCTCTTCTGCTTGAGAAGTGAAGGTTCCATCACATCAAATCCAAAGAGCATCATGGCCTTCACAACTCTGCCTTTGTCTGCAGGAGCCACACAAATCCTGGGGCTCATGGGCTCTTCACAATGTTTATTTTCTGATCCATCTCCTTGAGAGCTTGCAGCCCTTTCAAATGCATGGATCTCCTGCACACAGCTTGGAGAAGCATTCAGGAAGCCTTCGGCCAATTTTTCTTGCTTGGAACCCTGTGTTCCTGTCGGTGAGCTCAGAGGAAGGGATGCAGCACCAGTACCAATGCTTGGGGTATCCAGCCTGCAGCCGTTATCCTCTTTATCTTTGATGAAGGAGCTTTTGTGAGGTGGAGGTAACAAAGGCTCACCTGTGCCTTCATCCCTAACCCTATCGACAGTACCATCTACCATATCAGCATTTTGCCCACAATCTGCATCCCCTGTTGTTCCTCCTCCTTCACCTCCTCCTCCTTGGGCTCTGCATAACAGAGTATCCTCTCGCACACAGATGACATTTGCAACCTGCAAATTACTGATCAGCAACTACAAACCTTCTTCCAAAGACCAGTCCCTAAAATCTGAAACCCTAAACAAAAATCCTCATCCAGAATCTTGACCCCCAAAGGAAAAAAGTATCAAGCAAAATATGCTGGGCACCTTGAGAGGAGGGACTACAAGCGAGTATCCTCTCACACAAAGATCACATTTGCAACCTGCAAACTACTCTACATCAACTACAAACCCTTCTTCCAAAGACCCCAGTCCCACAAATCTGAAACCCTAAACCAATCGTTCTACTATTTTCTCTGCTAGAAACAAACCATGGTCCACCTCCATAGTCATTCCAAGTACAAAACCATATGGTTGGCTTACCTTGATCTGCATTTCCTCTTTCTTGCTGCTGCAATTGGAACCTCCTTCATCATGGTCATTGCAAACCTGGACAACATCCGAGCTTCCTCCTCCCCCTCCTCTGTTGTTCCTACCGCGCATGGGGGAGGCAGCAGTGACAGCAGCAGCAACAACAACATTCGCCTCCCCAAACAACGGGGGAGACTGAACATCCGATGACTGCTGCTGACAGGTATGGTCCTCTTCATTAGTCATATCATCACTGGAACTGCATTCCTCGTGCTCTTCTTCTACGGCCTCACACCTGATCATGACGATGTTGGGTTGTAATCGGGATATTCGACAGCTGTTCGCTCCCAAATGGACAGAAGATCTTGGATGGCTCCCAAATCGCGGCGACTCACATCTGTTTGTCAAAACTACGCCAAAATCTGCCCCCCACCGCTTACCTCCCGCAAAACCCTACGTCCTGGCAGAAGGGGTCCGCGGAGGATTTGCACTCAAAAGAAGAAAACAGTAGCACGACAAACATTCTCCACACTTGACACGCTCCTCAACTTCCTCCCGCTGCTGCTGCTGCTGCTTAAGGCCACCCAAGGCCGTAAAGATGTTTGAAGAGCAACAACGCCAGCTCTCGCAACACGACGAATCCATCACCCAAGACGCACTAAGAAACCGCAGTTAGTTGCGGAACAGCAACAACAACGAAAAAACGGTCGTCAAATTGGTGGCTTGCGTGCTTGTCAAAACAAAAACCCCAAAGCAAAAAAGAAAAACCGTAGAAGAAGAAAAAGTCGCCAATTTGCTCGTGCGAGTAGTCAAAGAAGAATCCGTTGCCTGCTTGCTTGTGAGCCTTGTCGAGCCCTCGATCGCAAAGTCCGTGCTACCGAAGCCAGAGAACGCGAGCGAGAGAAGGGGACAGAGAGAGAAGAGAGAGAGAAGGGAGGGATGGGGGACTTGATGACTCACAATTGGTCCTTCAAATGCTTCCAAGATTTTCTTTTCCTACCAACAAAGTGAGAAACCCTAAATCTCAAGAATGAACAGTAAGAAGGTTCAAAATAAATGTTCAAATTAAATCTAATTTGAGAAAAGTTTGAGAAAAATTTAAAACCATGTCAAAAAATGGGTGGTTCCCTACCTATTTATTTGAGAGGTCTCAATAATAATAATAACAATAATAATTTAAAAATAGCTTAAAAATAATATGCCCAAATTTGAATGAGTGATCTTAATTAATGTTGTTGAAAAGGTCTCAATATAGGAGTTTTAAAATATTTTAAAATCGAGCGAATGCTTTTTTTATAAATAAAAAATCATTGAAATTAAGGTCTAAGGTTTCTAATGAAACATGTCAAAATTGAATCACTCTACTCTAAAAGATGTCTTGAAATGATGGGTTGGATGATGAGAGCATAAAAAGCTTAACCACTAGCTCTCATGTTGAGCAACATTTGATAAGAAAGTTCACCTTTTAATTCATGTCTACACTCTAAGATTGATAGATGGTGATGCTTTCTTTCAAAACAAAGACCCTCTTTCGATTTCCCTTGATGGGTGAACCATTCATAAAGTGATCCTCCATCTTAAGTCGCGAAATTGGACCAACAACTAAACAACATAGTTTTTCTATTTGCACAACTCTGTTTTCTATCTAAACAACTTTGGTTCCCCCATAGAATGTCTTCATTAACCATAAATTGTTTACAAATAATGAAGTGTTCAAGTAATGTTACCAATGTTACATATACATGTCCATCTTTGAACAGACACTTGATAATAGATAGTTTACTAGACTTTTATCCATCATGCCATGTCACTAGTTGAATAGCCATTTTAAATCCCAAGGGTAGTGCCAAAATTACAGAAAGTTATCAAGAAAGTGCCAAAGAATTATTGTTAAATAAAGTTAACTATGGTATCAATGATAAGTTTTGAATCATGTTCAAATTAATTTGGCACCTGTTGATAAAAATGTTTTTTAAATGCATTCAAATTGAATGATCTTATTATCATTGAAAAGGTTTTAATAAAATTAAAAAAAAACATTTCCTCATGGTTTCAACATGGTTCTCAATAGGTCTCAATAGAAAGTCTTGTAAACATGTTCAAATTGAGTAATTTGAATATCATTAGAAACAACAAATAAATAAGTGTGCAGATTTGTACTGCAACAGGTAGTCTGAGTGGCCTTCTTAATGCTAGTACAAGAAAGACTTATTTTCTTGTCCTCTGGTGGATCGAAGATTTTCTTTGCATTTTCATACTCTTTTAGGTCTTTCTTGTGTGTCAGAATGTTATATCTTTGTTTGCTTGGCAAAAACAATAAAAAAGAAGCTGATTTTTGCAAATCATCTCTCAGGCATTAGTTACCCCATCCTAAAAAGAGATTTGTACCCACAGATGTTCTCATCCAAACATCAATCACAATCTCTCCAACATAAGTCACATCCAAGAAGATTTGCAACACACATGCTAGTGTCTAACATCAGTTGCACAACATTTAGCTCATGTAAAAAAGAACCAATATATATACATATATATGTTTTTTACAATAGTGAAGTGTGATTTGTCATGAAGGTGATTAATTGTTTCACATTTTGTAATGACTGCACTTAGTTGCCATGTTACTTTCAAATTGTTTGTTATTGTGGAGATTGAATTGCTGCAATTTCATAGATATATTGGTTCCATGCACCATCCCTTGCAGTATGCAACCAGGGGCAACATCATGAGGCACTGACTTTTAAGAAGTTCATTGCAACTGTTGCACACATTTTGTTGTCTTGGAAGAGTACGTTCATCACCTCTCATATGAAGTGTGGGATACAATGTTGTCCACACATCTTACAGGATTCGGCCGTAGCCTGGCCATTTTATTCTAGCTAAATTCTCGGCCGCAGCCATTTGATTTACCTAGTGATATCGAGTCGCAATCATAGCCACCCACCACCACAACATTTTAGCTTTAGCCTTTTCCCCGCATCATTGTTTTCATCATATTCGTTCATGTGTTTATAAAAAAAATGTTAGCCTACTGTGAATAGTCCAAGTCCTAATTGGAGCGAAGGTAGAGGAGGGTGTTCAGCGTGTCGGGCTTCAACGTGTTGCGCTTGTTGGTCCGCGTATTGCCGGCGAACAAGAATGTACATTTTGGCATCGAATTCGAAGCCAAAATGCAGAGTATGGCACAAGCGGCGTGAGCTAGAATGGGAAAATTAGTGGACTTGATTTTCCACCATGGCAATAGGCCGACGTCGTGCTAAACTTCGGCATCTGGTTGGGCTCTTTTACGTGTATCCTCTTAAAGCAAAACTTTCTTGTCGCTCTTCTCAGCCTTGAGCAAGCGATATGATTCATGAAGCCAACTCGTGTTCGATAAGGGCCTCGAACTAGGCCGCCTCGCCTTGTTCGTGGTCGCTGTCATTCTTTGAAGAATCGTCGTTGCTGTCATCTCGGCTACAGTCGACGTGGACAAAGACGGTGTGCGGCTTCTTGGCGCGGATCTTCTTTGCTGGTAGTGGACGCTTGTCACCAAACTTGGACACCGCCATCTGCTTGGGTGGGCCAACCTTGTGCATAATGTCCTTGAGGTAGAGCAGGCCATGGTCGATCAACTTTTGAGTGAAATCATAATCGAGCAAGCGGTTCTTTTGCAGCGGATCCAAGTAGGTGGCAGTAGCGTGGAGCGGTTTAAGGAAGTATTTCTCCTTGAGTTGATCGAGTAGGAGCACCTTGATGGGGCCAATCTCGTCACTGTCAACTGCAATGGTCACCTTCTTACCGTCTGTACCGTCGACAGTGATGGGTTCAACTCGCGATTAAAGGTGGGCCGTTAGTTTGGCAAACCACATGCCGACGAGATGAATGGTGGGCGTGAGGAACGAGTCCAAGGACTTGCTGGCTAGCTTGAAATAGTGCAGTAGTCGAATAAATTTAATCAGCAGTGGTTAGATGATGCATTCGGTGCACTCCTCTTGTTTCCTCTTTTTCAGCAACTCGATGGACGTAGTTAGTTCAATGGCCATAGACTGTAACATGATGAAGAGACTGTCAAAGCGTGTCGCCACGTCCTGCTTCATCTTATTATTCAACTTCTTGTTTAGGAACGTCTTCTTCATGTACATGACTAACGCCCTTGCATCATCGATCGTGTCAAAGACCGATTTGGACTTTTCGTAAAAGAGGTAGGCCGTTGGCTACTTGACATCGCCCACCATGCGGGTCTACTTCTACAGCACATAGCTGATACATGTTGACAGGCGATGACAATAACACAGGTCTAGCTCAAACTGCGACGACATTCCTTCTACTCCGTTATTGTTCGACGCCTCATCTGACTTGACTACCACCTGCCAGTTCGCCGCCTAAACCGTCACCTCGTCCTCCTTCTAGGATATGAACGGGTGGACGTTGTTAACAAAGTTGCAATGAATTGCTGGCACGGTGTGGTTCATGCCTTCGTTGAACTCATCACAAGACATGACGTGAGTGTGCATGACCCAATTGTCGTCGATCATGTGCAAGGTGTTAACACTGTACGTCATCTATGTGATGTTGTCCGTCCAAATGTTAGTGGAGAATGCAACGTGCCCATCGTCAATGAAGTGCTTGTGCAGGATGACTTGTAGCTTCAAGACACCTTTGTCAAATCGGACCATCGTATTGCGCTTGATGGTCTGTCGGGACTGCAACAAGTCCTTGGCGAGCAGTGACGTTTTGCTTGTAAAGCCAATGTCCGAGGCGGTCTAAATGACGTTCTCAAAGCCTATGCCTTCCATCGACGAGAACGAGCGAATGTCCCACGAACACATGTTGACGAGGGCATTGGTCATGTTGTACTTGGCGGAGTCGGTTGGCATGTCGCGCTTACTCGCCCAAACGGTTAAGCTGTTCGAAGAAGCTGTAGTAACCGCACGCAAACAGGTGTGACCACTCATCGACGACATGCCATCCCGCGAGTTGTATACGTAGATACTAAGGCAAGTGGGCTTGATGCAGGTGCACACGTACATCGTCTTGGTCCGCCCCTTGCCATCCACCTCCACATCGAGGTGCACCCACTTGCCACTGGCCTTCACAACCACTTGGCCCATGCGATTCCATAACTTGTTGGTTGATCGCCAATTTTTCAACGTATAGGATATCACTACATACTACGAGTTCTTGCTGGTCAAATCAACAAATATCTTCTTAGCGTCATCAAACGACTCGAAGCATTGCATGATGTGTTGTGCTAGTCAAGACGCAAAATCTGAAAATGCTGATCTCAAAGTCAAAAACTTGCACTAAGAAGCAGTGAGCACCGTATGCTACTCTGCAAAATGCGCTGCAAAGTAGCACTAACTCTGGAGTTTGAACTCTAGCACTAACTCTGGAGTTTGAACTCTAGTACTAACTTCTAAGGTTGCCAAGGCGGAATATCTTGTTTTAATGACGCTAATTTGGCTTCTTTATAATACATATGCATGACGCTTTGAAAATTGATACCAATTAGGATGTACTCTTTGAATAACCGCCGCAGCTGTAGCCGCCCGTTGAGGTGCACAGCCGCCTGCACCCGGCCGCTGCTAAAAATCCTGGCCGCAGCTGCAGCCGATCTGCGGCTGCGGGCGACTGCAGGCAGCTGCTGCTATCAGCTAGCCGTTGGACTGCACTGGTGGGATAGTAGCAGTCAGAATTATACCATCTGTGATTAGCTAAGTAATCATCTTACTTGCAAGACTCATGCTATCAAGAGTCCAAAAAACAGAAAGTGAGAGTTTGATGGTGAACATTGACCTTTTGTTCCTAAATTTCGGCATGGTAAATAGCACTGCCTACATTTGCTCAGTTGGCACTTTCCCCCTACTGTGCAGCATCAGCATCAGCATCATCCCATGCCACCATGGACACAGAAGAGCACAAGAGTTGTCCTGACTCTTTTTTCTTCACAATTGACTTTCAACTGCACTCAAATCTCCCCACAAACTGGCATTTCTCACAGAAGCTAACCTGCGCTTTCAATCAAGCCAGAACTTCCTCACCCAGCTCATCAATTCAAAAAGAAAAAAGTCTTCCACTGGCAGGTGAAATGTCAACCCCATTTGAATAGCAGTACACAAACTTGCACTTGAAGGTAGATTCTTATACATGGCACATACTTCCACAGAAGTCACCACTAGATACTTCCACTTCTCATTTTCCTTTTTCCCCCACGTAATTGGAGCTGTCTATGAAGGGATCTGATCATCATTAGGGTACCAATCTTGCCTTGTTACCAATCTTGCATTCTACAAATGTTTGTCTAATTCATTGATCTTGTTTTGCAAAAGGTCAAAATGACAATTGAGAATCTAACATTTAATAACTTTTAAATTTGCAAAGCACAAAAAATGAGCTTGCCCAAAACTTCGACTTCAAAAAAATCTTTTACATTTCTTATTTTCAATCCATTAACATGGGGAGACAACCCATGGCTTTGAGTCATTAAACAAATCCACAGATCAGACTCAATCATTTTTGAGGCCTTCGGGCTGCAACAAATTTCTGAAGAAGAAACAGAGATTTGTAGGTTCTGGGCATGTGAAGTACCTAGGAGTGCACACATATGGCCAAGCTGCATACAAATATGGCCATGCTCATCTGAAATGTACTCAAAATTGGAAGTGTAATCTGGGCATTCTCACTTCACTGTATCGAGCCAGCTGTTGCATTCTGATTCTAGCTTGAACTCCAAGGATCTCCTCCTCCATGAGAAAAGCTTGAACCTTATGAGCCTTGTTGAGCTCCCCCAGCCTCCAGATAATGCTTCCTGAAGAGAGGCTACTGCTCATGTGTACAAAGGTCGCATCAAATTAGGACCCCCCACCCCCCTTCCTCTCACTTACCATGATCCTGAACTTGGTGTACAATATTGTTTGCAGACAGTACACCACAACAGCTTTTGTACATGAAAGGTGACTTCAAACAGTACTGCTGCCAGCCACTATCCTATCATGAATCAGTAAAGTAGATCAATAGAATGGGCAATGTAAGGTCTACCCACTCAGACAGTGGCCTGACAGTACACTACTCCATCACTCAGTTTGGATAAGCTTTCTCACACACAAGCTTTTACAGGCCTGAGCTGGTTGATGAGTTAATTGGCCATTTACATTCTGCAGAGAGCCACCCCACATTATGGAAAACTCTAGAAAGAAAGATACAAGATCAAATTCCAATGACAATTGACCACAATATGAACACTGTCCTGGTACATAGATCCAGCACATATCACGTAACTGATGACTTCTCCAAACAAGAACAGCATTATGATACAGTGTCATTGAAATGAATGGGTTACAGTCAGATGAGTTGCTACAAGTTGATATCTTAAGATGAAAGGACAGTAACTAGGGACAAAAACCCAATACAGGATGCAAGAAAAATTGAAGGGGGTATACAAACCACTTAGAAGACAACTCCAGCACATTATGGGGATGTTAATTTGGAAAGCCCTTGGCTGCCATTCTTGCATTCATGTTGCACACACTTGCAACACCTGCCCTCCAAAAACTCAGCACTAAAGGGTTTACATAATTGAAATGTTCAAAATTCAGAACATTCAGAGGACTACTTGTTCCTTTGTAGTTCCCAACATCAGTCAATTCAAAGTCCAAGGCACCACACACAAGCACCTTATGAGTGAAACAGGACTTACAAGATAAACATAATGTAAAAATCACAGTGGGAGACTTCACACTAAAACTCACCTTTTGGTCAATCATTGGAAGCTAAAGCTACAGATGCAATTTTATCCAACACACCATTGATAGAGAACATACTCAGACCAGTTGGATCCAAAGAAAACTGAAGTATCAGGAGATCACCAGAGAACCCTGATCTGCCGCCTAGAAAAAAAATCTCCATTAAGGTGAAAACTCTGCTATAAATATGATGGAGAAGGGGAATACCCCACTTCAACCTCTGGTACTTGCACACCTGGCTCCTTTCTCCTGGCCTTAAGATTCTCTAGGCCTCATACCTAGGGGTTAATAGAGATGCAATATGGAACCTAAGACTAAGGCCAGCCTGCCAACAATAACTAAAAGGATAAGCCTGCAACTGTACTGTCCAAAGGGCTAGTCTCTAGCCAAGGAATTGCACAAAGCTCCCACTCCATTTGGTCATGTCTACACCTCCAAAGCACAAATTCCTTCTCTCTCCTGCAAAAATGAGTTCACTGTTAGAGCACCACTTCTGTTGTCTCACCTGCCATACCCTCCAGCTTTTCTACACATGCTAACCTCTTGGGGACTTTCATACCTCTCATTTCTGATGGACTGCTCAGAAAACACTGCTTGTCTCTAAGGCAATAGAGCCTGCAGCCAGTTTAATCAGCCTTCCATTAGAGGGCAACTGTAAAAATAGCACACTCCACAATGTGGGCTACTACTAAACTCTTGATCTCCACCTAATGCTTAAGCATGCAGACCAGAAGACCTGTCACCATCAAGAGATGCGCACATACCACTTGATCTCAACCACTTCTCTGTGGAAGCCAGTTAGCAACGTCTGAAAGCAGGTGCACAGAAGCCCTACCCCAGTCCAACTCCAAACCCCCATGGCTGATCCCATCTTGTCAGTCCTTACAACCACATCATGCATGCTGTCCAGTTGGACACCCCTCTCATTCCTCTCTCCATATCTACATCTGTCACCACAGTTCCATCTAATCACAATCCTTGCCCAAGTCCTTGCAGACCCCAACCCACCTCCACCACCCTTGACTCCATTCCATGAATCTCATGCCCATCTTCCTGCACCACATTCAAACTGCAAATTAGCACAATGCACAACATTCAACAGTAATCAATGTGAAAGCATTGGTGCAAAATACTTACTCAGATGAAAAAGCTGCTTATACAAAAAACTCTCATGAATGCATGCGATCTGCAAACAAATAAGGATGAGTGAGGTGATAAAAGCTTAGCATCATAAGGACACTGACCACAACACCTTCTTCCATTGAGTGCTCAGTTTCATGATGTCCTGTGTGATACATTGGTTGCCCATCTCTGTCATGTACCATCTTCAGCTGCTTCTGAAAATGGACCTCTCCTGCCATGGCCTTCCCCATAGATCCCCACTCTGCTGTGTCACCCTCTCCTTCTCTATCAATTCTCTTCCTTCTTTGCTTTCGACCATTGTTCTCCTCAAATTTCCTCATCTCAGAAATGTCAGCTGAAACAGACACCCCCCTATCAAAGCTCTGGTATAGCTCCTTGATTTTCTCTCTCACCAGCTGTGGTAAGGCCTGAGGTACAGCTGCATCAACAAATATAGTGGCTGAGTCTCTACATTCAGATTTGCTCATCTCCTATTCACCAACACTCACTACCCAAGACATGAGCCTGAATCAGACAATGCAAGAACCCTCTGCATCACCCTAAAACCCAATCACTGCATCAATGAGTCCTTGGGTTAGGGTACTGTATGAGGGATCCCAGTGACCACAATCCCAAAATGCATGCTTCTACAGGAAACTGGCATATAGACTCACTAGATGTACAAGCATTGAGGTACTATTTCTCAGAGCATCAGCTCTTGAACAACATTTCTTGTTTCAATAGACTGGTAAAAACCTCTTGGATGTCTCTGACCATCAAGACTCCCACTGCCTATGCCAATCAGACATGCTTTGTGTGTGTTGCCTCCTATACATATTTTGAAGACCCATCAAGTTTTTCATGGTTTTGCAATGGCTTGTAATCTGGACAAGAACATGTAGTCTCCACTGTGATGCCAACCCAAAAGAGCCAAAAAAGAGGCGTTAATACTTACTCAGGGAAGAGTCTTGAACAGATCTTGCAAGCTCCTGCCATGCATTACCAAGCTGAGTCATGAGGCCTGAAATCTGAAGAACCAGGTTGTAAGTCTTGTTATTCCCCTCCTCTTCAATAGATGATGATGGGGCTGTTTTTGTTGTAATCATGCGCAGATCTGCTGGTGGTGGTGGTGGTGTAGCAGTTATTCGACCAACGGGTTGATAGCCCCCAGCCCTCTCGGTGAGCCATTTCCGAATGACGCGGCCGCTTGGCAAATTGACGTTGTCTTTTTCTTTGTGAACGAACTTGCGATGTGTGATCCAGTGTTGGCGATTGGACAGAGACTTATTCTTTTCCGCGCACGGCTGGAGCAAGCAGAAGTAACGCTCTTCATTGTCCACAACGCGCACATCAAACTCGCCGTAGATATCATCACTGTTGTTGTGCAAGTCTATCTCTGCTGCCATGGAGAGAGAGAGACAGAGAGACAGAGAGACGGAGAATCTAGAGAGAACCTATCAAGGAGAATAAACTATAGTACTATGTCTTGAATATGTTCCTCGCTTATGTGTTGAAAACTAAAGAATAACGTACACATGATGATGATGCCCTGATGAGGGCCAAGAAAAGGACGAAGAGCACGTCTTCGTAAGCAGTTCGATAGAAGAAGGTTTCAAGAGTTGAAGGTCGACAGGGCAGCGATCTGCAGGCCAAAAAAGAAAAGAAGAAGAAGCATCATCAGCGGTGTTCATTGTCTCCGCTGAAAGTAATCGCTGAAGAAACAACTGCAACCGTACCGTCACATCCAACAAGATTTACCAAGAAGATCTATCGGAACTCAAAAATCTCGCCGAAAACAAAAATAACAGCGAAGCAACAAAAACCGCGGCAGCAGCAAATTCTGAAACCTTTTCTTCCGATTAGAAACCAAAAAAAGGCTAAAACCCACGACAACCGGGAATCACTCGAAGATACATACTTACAACAGAAAATTCCAATGCAAAGAAAGGATACACACAAGACAGAATCAAACTGACCGACTCCAAAGAGAACGACGAAACTCAAAGTCAGTAAACCTCACGGCTTACCTCAACGTCATCATAATCAGCAGCTTCTTGGCACCTTAAGACATTTCTCCTGATGAAACTCCATACATGGGATGACCTCCACGCCCAGACACAGACAGAGACAGAGAGAGACAACCCCCGTACACAAAACTGAAGAAAATCAAGGAGAAAAAATGAGCAGAACTAAATTTTTTGAAAAGAAAAAAAAACGGGAGAAACGTAAGCTCTTCTCTCTCTATAGCTGTGCAAATTGCACAAGCAAATGTGTGCGCGAAAAAAAAAAAAACGCTATGACTTCTCGAAACCCTGGCGACAAAAACTCGATGCAACTGCGCACGAGACAGAAGACGAGACGAAGAATAAGAACAAGAACAACAACACAAGAAACGTTTGCAACAGAAATGGTAAATCTTTCTACTTACCGCGGTAACTGAGTTAAACTATAGTTACTTTTTTACCTCGAGGCCCTATCTTTTTGTTACCTGAGGGGTAGAATGGGAGTACGGTAGACACCATCCATCATCGAACAGACATTTATGACCGAACATCAACTCATCCATGATGATATAGATTGTCAATGAAATCATTTTCACTTTCATCAATTTTAGTAGAGGAAATTTTAATTTTCATCCATGAAACATTAACCTTTCTAGCACCTCTAATGACCCTCAACAACCTTACTTGGCACCCCTTTCCATTCTTGATGTCTTTTTGGCACCCATTGCTGCCCCCAAAAACAAAAAAATTTACCATCTTTTTTAGTGTTGCCCAACATTCTTCTTGGCATGCTTTCTATTGGCCCCTAATGCCCTTCATGGTTTGAAAATATATAAAAATAATTTTGACCATAATGTTCCCAATGTCTTCTACATATTTCTTGGCACACATGATGTCCTCCAACATCATATTCGGTGCCTTCAATGTTCCTTGGTGCCCCATTTTGCCCAAAAAGAAAATTTTCCTATTCAAATGGTGTCCCTCGTGATATTTCGAATGTGTTTTTTAATGCCCATGTTGTTACTTGTTGTAATTTCATGATCCTTTGTTGGCATTTTTTTTTTGGGGTTTTTTAGCCATGTTTTTTCATCCTTGATGTTGTTTAGATGTGTTTTTGTTATTGACCAAGCATAGGTCACCTTGAACCAAAATGCTTCACAAATCCAATCTTTTCTTAGGGATATTCAAATTTCAAGACATTTGGTAGCTCAATGTCCCATCTTGGGATGTTTTTTCAAGACCTTGAGCTAGCAACCTTATTCTTGAACAATCATAGTGATTTAAAAGGCTTTAAAAACTTTGAAAATGTTAGACTTGTTTGTTTTGAAAATAACATTTTCAATGAAATTTAAGTTCAATTTTTTTTATTAAATTTTAAATGTGTATTTTATTAATTTGATTTTATATGTAAATATACAAAGCTTCATGACCAAAAACTTAACCTTCTCAACACAAATAGTATATATTACATGTACATTGTTGGACTACCATTCAATTGAGTCTATTTGGGAAGCATACATATGAATAAGCATGATAGGTTAATAACATGTGTTGGAACTTGGGTTGAAATGGGTGATCAAACTAAACTTAATATATGACACAAATTTTTAATAAAACATTTAAATTATTTGGAGAAGTTGTGTAAACATTCACACATTACAAGTTTTACATGAATCATTAACCATAAATAATAAAGAAATTTTAATGGAATGAATTTGGATGCTTGTGATTCCATTAGTGTGTGGGATGTCAAAATTGAATGATGAGAAAATTCAAATGAGACTACTTTAGGTTAACATGAATTAAAACGTTTTATCTAACTCTTCATAAAATTTGTGGGGGGGGGGGGGGGGAAAATTTTTGATTGTTTAAAAAAAAAAAGGGAATTTAAAGGGTGTGTGTTTGTGTGTTTTTATTATTTGAAAAAAAAAAAATA